>Ga0172380_10000326_pt1 | contig 96471 bp, 79 predicted proteins | sample Leawe162metaG_FD_119747 | JGI IMG/M metagenome (GOLD analysis project Ga0172380, IMG submission 119747) | Leachate microbial communities from a municipal landfill in Southern Ontario, Canada - Leachate well 162 metaG | ecosystem: Engineered > Solid waste > Landfill > Unclassified | place...
ACGGACTTTTTTCAGAATCAGTTGGTAGTGTTATTGGGGGCAGGTCAGTTTCAGTATTGATAGAAGACATATTGTTTTTAAGTTTCTTAAAGAGTTGTTTGTAGACAACTGAAATGTTAGACACATCCGCACTAGTTTCTACTTTTTTCTTACATGCTGCTGGAGTTTATTTCATTCATTTGATTAATACAATAAATAACAGACTTATATTCCTTATCAGAAGTTGAGTGTGTTAATTAGCACATATCAAGTTTTGTTGAATCTCGATTTGCGAGCTTTTGCATATTTCTGGATTGCTTGAATATGATGGATATTGGTGCTTGCTTCAAGCACTAGCATGTTTGTTAAAACTAGACCTATAATAGAGCTTCTGGCTACTAGGTGGCTACTAATCGAGAAAGTCGCAGAAAAGAAAACGCCCCAATCTTTCGAAAGGGGCGTCTTTAGTGGTGGGAAGATTATGAATCTTAACCTAATCTACGCGTAACTTACGCTAATAATAGGTGTAAAACGTAATAAAACACTGAAATTTATATGTTTTTTTGATTCTATTCATATTACAATCCTTACTATTGGCAACAATTAAAACCATTGTTTGCTGACGATATTTTAAATATGAGGGATTGGTTAAATATGAGTGCCGTCAAAATTTTGACCACAAGTCCATCTGATGATTTGGGTCAGATAATTAATTGGGCTATCGAAAATGATGTTGAAGATAGTCTCAAGCTATTAGTTGATTGCACTGTAATTCGCGAACGTATTAATTTATTACCAACAATCATTGATAGACTAAGTTCAAAAAACTGTCTGGAGACTCTATGTCGGTGGAGTAAATCCGACTCGTATTCATATCACTTATATAAACTTATTGTTTCTTTTCAATCTGATCCATATGTAACTTCAAATTCAAATATTCTTTCAGAGCACAAACCCGCAAAGAGTCAGTTTTATTCATATTTAAAATCACTATATGTAGCAAGCGCAATTACTGAACGAACCCCTGTTGGCAATTTTGATGAGGTTCAGTGGTTTGAACGCTTGAGGCTATGGCTAGTTATTAAAGCAATACGCGCAGCATCATCACACAATCTACAGGATACCTATCTAAGAGATTTGTTCGGATATTTGCGCATGGCAGCAGATCAAAAACTGGAAAAATTAGAATTAATCAATGAGCTGATGGTTGATGCAACTGGATATCATCCGTTCACCCGGGCAATTGAGCAAAAAGCTGAACAAATAAGCCGAAATCACGACAAAAAATCTAATAACTTCAAATTTCTAAATACTTTAATTAAGATTTGTAATAACAATTTTCATCCAGAAAAATTTGAGTTAATACATCCAATTTTTGATGTTCCGATTCGTTTTCATGGGCCTACAGATGCTGGAAACTTACCTGACATAAAATATGGTACAGAAGGGCTAATGGATGATGAAGATAATCTAGTTGAAGTCCATGAAGATGCTGATGAAGATACCGGTACTAAAGTCGCTGTCGATTCAAATCAATCACAGCAACTTAAAGAATTAAAAGGTAATTCAGTTTTACTCAACACGGTTGAAGAGCTGCAATTCCTGCCTTGGACGTGGAACAAGCCGAATGCAATTGAAAGCGAAAAGCTTGTAACAGCAAATGATCAACTATTGAACTCAGAAAAAAAGGATGAGCAATTGTTGGCTGCTTTGGTATGGATTGCAATTAATACAGGGAGATCCTTCAGGCGGGCATTAAACATTCAAATCACAGATTTAGGTGATGATTGGGCTTTAAATTTAAAAGAGAAAAAGCTCATTCGAAATCAACCAAGAAGAAAAAAATCATGGGTTCCTAAATCAGAAAATGAAAAGTTATGGATATATAAGTACATAGAAACACAGCAAATTGATCTTCCTGAGACTGTCCACAGGATAATCAATGAACATATATCAAAATCACCTCATGCAAAGCTTCTTGGGAATCTTTGGAATATAGAAGAATGGGGTATGCCTGAAAGTTTATTTCAAGCACAGTTCAGACAACTTGTTCCCAGGCTCACGCCTGGCATGCTAGGAAACATGTTGCCGCAAAAAGCATTCGCAGCAACTGAGAACGATAAATTTACACGCATCATTGCAAGTCATCCGAGCACTGGATTGCCACCAGCAAGTGCATATTCAGCCTGGATGCAAAATGAACATCCGCAGGTACAATTTTTATCAAATAACGAGCCGGAAGATAAAAATAAAATATCGGCAGGAAGCCAACTCTATCCTATTGAGTCATTATTAAAAAAAGCAATCTCTGAAGCTGGTCTGTCACTGGAATCAATTAGGCAGTCAGGTAATTTGATTGAGTATCATAATAATCTCACCGGCTATCTTTACACGATGATCCTCGCCAGCACAGGCTGTAGGCCAATCAATGATTTGGTAGAGTCAATAAGGCAAATTGATTTTGAGAGTGGTTATTTTTATGTAGATGACAAATTCAATGGCAGGGGAAACAAAGGACGGCTGTTAGCACTTCCAGATAAGCTCATCAACTTCTTAAGAAAAGAATATTTAACTCATCTAAGAATTATTAGCCAAGCAATCGATACCGAAAAGTCGCCATTAGCATACGAAATTTACCAACTAGCACAAGGGCAGCATTCAGATAAGATCCCACTTTTATTTTTTATAAATGACAAAGATGTATTAGATTGGGAATCAGTCAGTGCTTCTAAAGTCAGTAATTTAAATTTATTCAATTGGCCACTTCCTTCAAATTTATTTAGACATCGACTTGCAAAACTATTACCTGCTGAAGGCATTTGTCAGGAAATTGTCGATGGGTATCTTGGCCATCTGGAGTCAGGACTTGAAACTTATGGCGACTACTCTACTAGAACTTTTTTGTCTGATACGAGAACGCTGCGTCCTGTTCTCAATAAATTATTTGATAGGCTGGAGTTTGCTCTCCCAAAGCATCAGCCATATTTGAAGTTGGAAGAATCTCTAACGATTTCAAATGTAATGCAAGAACGTACTTTCGGTTCAGCCAGTCGTGCCATAAATCGCAAGGCAAGGATAGTGAATGCAATCAAGGCTGCCAAATGGGAGATAGAAAAGACTCTTGGGGATTCGACATTTGATGCACTCGAAGAAAGAGAGATTAAGACACTTTCAAAAGTTATGTTATTTCATCCGAATGGCCTACCTAGAAGCGATGGTTTTTTGCGTTATACATATCTAGTCAAGCAAATCAATAAGTATTCTCGTAAGACGAATCTTAAAGTAAAGCTTAAAACACAATATTTTTTTTCCGAAACAAAGTCTCCATTTTCACAATTAAGTATTCGCTCGCAGACAAAATATATCCAGTTACTAGACACCGTAACGAATGTAATTTCTTCAAAATCTGGCTCACGCTTTAGTTCCACTGATGCTGCATTACTGAGCGTAATAATATTTGGCCTTGAAAATCGAGTTGCAGACAAGGATCTGCTAATAAAAGTATTTATGGGAACTCATTTCCGGATAGTGCAACTGCAGGAGCAGTACTATGTGGAGTTTTCTTCCTCAGAGAAAATTGAAGCATTGCTGATACTTTCAAAACGATTTTCAATTAGTAATTTGTGTGCATATTGGATGCAGAATGCTAAAAAATTAGCGTTGAGCAAAACATATCTTAATAAGCCAGTTTCTCAAACCTTTCAGGTTATAGCCAACATAGTTTCTGATAATTATGACCAGGCAAATAAAATTTACAACACAGGATCGTTGATTAAAGACGTTGCTGAACTCATTAATCAGGTCAATGTGCTGGAGTTACCTGGAATTGTCGCAGGCTACCTTTCCGGACAAGTAAGTTCATACTCATGGAGCTGGCCAGAATTAATTAGGTTCCAGCTTGGTAAAAATTACCGTTTAGATTTTGATCGTTGCTCTTCTGATTTAAATGATTCGCAATTGATATTAGCGACCGATTTTCTGCCTGCTGCAGCAGAAGTCGTCCATTTATCCAATGATGAGACGCTGCAGAAAGGCGTTAAAGTACTTTTTAGGAAGGTGCGAGAAGCGCTAGCAAATGAGAAAAAAGATGGCGACTCCAAGACAAAAACACGCGAAGATTTAACTAAACGAATCAAAGCGCTGCTTAATCAGAATTCCTCATCGGTATCAAGATCATGTCAGCTGCTTGTTTTGTGGGTGAAATATCTCATCAGCACAAAGTACTCTGCTACAAAGTACTTCGCTATTTCATCCATTGAACGGTATTTTTCCGCGCTCTCTATAAAATTTGAAGTATTGGCGTATGCTACAAACTTGGTAGACATGGATGAGGAAGACATAACCGAGTTTTATAGCAACATACTGAGTCTCGCAAAAGAAAACGATAGAGCCTATGTTGGACGAAGACTGATAGGGTTCCATAAATGGGCGCGCGCTCAAGGTGTCGAGGAGCCTGATTGGTCGGAAATTGATATTCCAGAATTAGCGGAGTTGGTTTCCCCGGGTTTCATTTTTGAAGATGACTATCAAAATGCATTGTTGCTTTTAACGCAATCTACTTCTGAATTTGATATTCATGATCGTTTAAGTGGGTTGCTTTTATTGCTTACTTACCGCTTCGGGCTAAGGGGCGGGGACGCATTGGGATTGCTAGCGTCCGATTTGTTTGTTGAAGACGGGAAGATGGTGGTATTTGTGTCGGACAATCGGCTTAGGAAATTAAAAAGGCCGGCCAGCCGTCGGCAAGTGCCATTAGTTTTCAAATTGTCTGATTGTGAAAAATCCATTGTTGACTGGAGCTTAAACCAACTTAGCGCTATTCCTGGTAGCAATCAACATACACCGCTGTTTAATATTGGAGGAGATTCACTTTCTGAGCCAATCAACGCAAAGATTAAGCGGAATGTCATTAATCTTCTTAAGCAAGTTACAGGTAACAGAGATATTGTGATTCATCATGCCAGACATACTGCTGCAAATAAAATCGCTCATGCCTTATATCCAGTTGGAAATCTATATAAAGATAACGAGTTTAAATTAATTGACCCAGCTGCTGCGTATACGCTGCTTGGGACTGTTAACCATACACGACGCGAGGCATGGGCATCTGCACGCTACCTAGGACATGCGACACGTTCGACGCAGCTGAGAAACTATATACACTTTATTGGAGATTGGTCGGCGCAATATACAAATCCGATTAAGTTTGATAAGCGGTTCGAAGTGAAGAATGTTCTAGATATTGCTCAGTTCGTGGTGAATGCAGGTGCACTAAATTTCCAACTTTCTGAAAATAATCAAGCAAACAGAATTAAACGAAAAGTCACCATGGCTGACCTGATCCAATTGTTCAGGCTTTTGGCGAATGGTAAAAAAATTGAGTTGGCAGCAACGACCTTAGGAGTTTCATTAGAAGCGGCTAATTTTGCATACGATTTATTAAAAGCAGTATCTTCAAAGAGTGACCGTCTTGTGTCAAAAGAGAGTGATTTGGGAATTTTCCAGAAAACTAGCCCGGCAGTCTGGAAGAGGTTGTTTGATTATATTAAGTCGGTGAATGATGATGGGCTGCAGTTTGATTGTCATGAAATTGATTTTGATATTGAACGATTGTTGCCAATGTTTGGGACAAGGGGGCATATTTTGATGCGCACCGAATTTCAATTCAGGATTATGGAAATTTTTATGGCAGTATTTCAAGTGCCACAAAAGTCTTTTGATGTGTTGGCGCCAAGACATGCTGATCAGAAATTAATTGCGCGTGCAGAAAGCTGCAACTTTAGCCCCATTGTAATTGGCTCTGGTACAGAAAAAGGACTGGCCTTTAAAGGGTATCAACTTGATTCATACTTAGATAGTTTAGAAGGTGAGTGTTTCCTACAGCGTTGCGGCATTGTTTTCAAGCTCGAAAATTCAGGCTACGCAAGAAATAGCAACAACTGGATCCTTTTGATAATAATTTTTATGACATATTCAAGATTTTTTAGTATATAGTGAGTATTCCAGTCAAAAGAACCACATGGAATTACTTCAAAGGAGCCATTTATAATTATCTGAACTATGCCAATTAAGGTGATCTGCCAAATAATATCAATGTCGCATAAGTGGGTGACAAAGCGGTCATACAACGTTTAGAATCCCAAAATGACTGCATAGCGTTTTAAAAATAAGTAGCGATCTATCATAAATGGTCGCTAATTTAGCGTGGTTATGCTTTCAGTATGCTATTAGTCAGCGTATGGGCACCGCGATAGCGTTACCCAGTGACGTTATTTGGTGACTTTTTCAGTCTAAGCTTGTTGCGTTACAACTCAGCATTTATGGTGGAGAAATCTGAGTCATTACGCTTATATTGTGGCCTTGCACTCTGGAAGTGATCAGATAAAACAGATAAACCTCGCATGTTATTTACGTGAAACATTTTCCAGCCGACATACTCTCCAGACTCACTACCGCCTCTAACTTGATATGCTCGTAGGGCAAGATGTCCCTTTCTATCTAAGCCATAAGTATGAGGCTCAACCACACGAGAATAGCTATCGTAGGTGAATGATAAAAGTTGTTTATTTTGAATTGCAGCTTTGATTTGCATATTTCATCACCAATCTATATTTAGCGTTTAAAAAGTAATCAAAATTAAAAAGTTATCCAAACTACACCTGGCGCTCTCTCTACTTGAACACCAGTCGCTGTGGTTCTATAGGTTAGGTAGCATGAGTGGACAGGGTTTGATAACACGTTAGGCGTAAATATCGCATATACATCGCCACGACAAATTCTGGCAGATTTTGTGATTAAGCCTGGATGGCCTTCACGATGTAGCTTGCTTCCAATTGCATGTGTTGCTGTGTAGTCTGATGCATGAATGATTTCGGGATGTGTCTTAATTTGCGGACGCAAATCTATAAGAAGTGAGTCACATTGCACCATGTAGATTCTTCGCTCTATCTCGACACCTGGCTTATTGAAGCCTGCATCATCCAATAGGATTTTTTGCCAGTGGTACGCTGTTTCATACACAGTCGTTTCTATGGACTCAGCCCCATACCAAACGCCAAAAGAGCCGTCAGAGAATCTGCTTTGTGACGAGTTCTGGAATGGATAGCCAATCGCTGTATTCCACTCTGCTTCTTCAAATGGTCTGTCAATAATTGGCTGATGAGAATTGAATAACTTGGGTTTGGTTTCCATCTCCAGAAGCTGGGCAGCTTGCCAGGCTTCTGGGTCATCGGTCAGATCATCGAACAAATCTTCAGAGACTCTTAATGAGACGATGTTTCTCGCGACATTCTGATGAATATCGGTGAGAATCAGATTTGAAAATAACGAATCCATTAGTTGCCGCGTGCACGATCTAGGTAGCTACGTACATACAACAAACCAGGAAAGCCCATTTCTGCAATCGTCTCAATAGGTGTGTTGCCGTGCAACGCCCTGTTTTTAGTTTTCATCCAAGTGTAAGCTAACTCCGGATTTCTTGGGAAAAGTAAACGCAAGTCTTTGTGGATGGCAAGCAAGTTGCCGGCACGATCCAACATATCTCTGCTTGCAGATATGGCTTCACCTTTTTTATACCGTGTAAGTGCAGCTCGGTTGTCGGTAGACAAACCAAGGGCAGCAAGCTTCTCTTCGGTGGTTAAGTTCCAAAGCTCAAACATTTTGAGGAGCATGGGCGTGATTTTTGAACGGTCGATTTCCATTCCTTTGCCTGCTGATGCTGTTTGTGTGGCGGTCATCATACCCTCCGTTTGGATAAATGCAACATAATATGTTGTACATATTACACCTTAAATATGAAAAATCAAGTCCAACGACCCTGATACAATTACTGATAACTATATATCTGACTGAAAGTTAAACGAATGGCAGAAGATGCAGACAATCAAGGGGCAACTGGCGAAAGCAAGAAAAGCATATTGTCGATGATGCTTAAAGACCGAAAACCTGTAACAACAAGCCAAGGCACATTCTATGTTCGTCATCTGTCAGTTGGCGTCACGAAAACCTTTACTGCCTATTTTGATGAGGGAAAAGATAAGGCTAGCCAAGACTTGAGAGCACTGGGAGAGCTTGCACTCAAGACTTTAGTTTGCACTGACAATGATCCAGAAAAAACATCAGCACTGACCGATGAGATCTTTTCTCAACTAAGTAGTACTGACATCGAACTCCTCATAGATGGTGTTATTGAAGTTTGTTGTTTGACGCCATTGGCAGGAAATAAAACGCTAGAAAGTTTAGGCTCTATTGTGTTTGACGAAGTAACAAGTGATATAAAACGCACACTGGAAATGAATAAAAAACTAAAGAGTTCGATGGGGAGCGCCTTTGGCTCTCTTTCTCAAGGTGCTATGAAATCTCTAGTAGACAGCATGTCAAGTTTAAACGCAGTGAGAGATAGTCTTAAGCTGTCCCCAGCGGTTGAAGCATTTAGAAAACTCCAGGAAGATCAGGAGCGTTTATTTGGAGGCATGGCTCATAAGGAGATGCTAGCCCAAGCAAAGATTTCGGAAATGCCTCAGCCTCGTATGCCAGAGTTGTACATGCCTAAGATTGAGGAAACGCCAATGGGGCGTGCTGCAATTGCCAGTGAAGATTCAGCAACGCAACTGCGCGAGGTTGCAGGTTTGGTTGGGGATATGGCAGATAAGTTAGCTAATTTACATACCGTGTTTCTTACCGAAGTCATCCCACAGTGGGTCGATAGCCTAGAAGAAAACTCTGATGCAATGAAGACAACACTTTCACAAGCTGAAACAAGTTTATTTTGGGCTAAGTGGGCGCTGATTGCTTCTGTTGTAGTCACAATTGCAATGACTGCATGGCAGAATAGTATCGCAAGCGATTACAAGCTAGATAATGATAAACAACAAACTGATGCAGTGTTGATAATGAAAGAGCAATTGAAAGCTTCACAAGAGCTCAATAAGCAACTTAAAACAGACGCCGTGCAACTTAAAGAAGAGCTGGTTAAACTTCAGCAATCAGTTGAAACACTGAACGCAACTCAATCTGCTAAATTAAATGCTGTGCAGGAAGCTAAATAGAGTCATTGATTTCTGTTTGAGTATTCCAGTCAAAGGAGAGGAGGCATTTGACACCGCTTCAATTCAAACTGAAATTGACTCGCTCAACCATCAAAAGATCAGTTTTTTAGATCGTCTTTTTGGAGGTGGAAAAACAGAAAGTGACGAATTTAAGCGTCTTAAAGAAAGATTCCAGTTTGCGCAACATCGTCAGTCAGAGCCACGCTGCCTGAGATGTGGGGAGCCAACGTGGTTCCTTTGACCTTTGATGAGAATGGAACTTCTAGTGTTGTCCACACATGTGGCCGTCGACTCTTCGTGGTTCCAGAAGATCCTGACGCTCCCAGACTGATGTTCAGGCCAGAGGTGATCCGACTTGATTCAGATGGACGGAAAATTTAATCTCAAAAATGTCTCTACCCGAACATTCAGGCGGGACGCCTAACGGTGCCGCTGAGTTTCAACGTTGACAGTCTGCTTTGTGTTGCAGCCTAATTGAAAACTATTTTTTATTTGCCATAATATTGCATAATCCGAATATTTTAGATGGCTTTTTTTAATTAGAGTAAATGTTACCGGTGCTTCAGTAGTCGGTGGAGCCTTTAGATAAAAATACTCAAGTGAGTTGAAAATTTAAAGATTCGTCAGAACATTTTTCAAATGAATTTAGGTACCAATCTTTTTTCCCTCCCGCGTCGTGTTTTTGTTGCAATATGAATTGTTGCGGCTCATCTGACAGCATTAAATTGTGTAGAGGTAGAAAATCATTTTGATTAAAATAAGTTATCAGAATTTTTGAGGATGCGAGTTTTAAGTGAGCCATCCGACTATGTTTTATGAGCCCATTTACATTTGCAATATGAATTTCTGGAGGCTCGTCTAAATTTATAACGTTATTCTCAAGTTGGCCAAATCTTCCACTTAATTTCATGATTGAACCAAAAACATCAATTTCTAGATCCTGCTTTATTTGCTTGTTGCCATTTTGAAACAGAAAGCTTCGCACTTCTTTTTTAACAATTTCATTAAAAGAGCATGAGTGCTCGTCAAATAAGTCAGGATTTATCATGTCTCCTTTTTTAATTTGATTAAGAAAGGATTCGGTGAGAATTTTAATATCGCATTCGGTGATTGATGCGATTTCAATTGCAATTTTCTTACCGATCTGAACATTATCTTTTCCTTCCACGGAGAAGTATGATACTGCTTCTGCCTTGCCAACATGATTAAAGATATTTAAAAGTGACGAAACTATATTTTCCAAATCACCCCATATTACTTTGTTCAGGTCTCCCTCAACTCTGCCATCATTAAATTCAACGTGGATATTTTCTGAACGATATGCAAAGATGTGAATTTTAGAATCGTTCATATTACCGTCCTAAAAAATCTACAAACAAAATTGGTGGTAACTTGAAAGTTTTGGCAATTCCAATGAAAGTTGAATTACTTAGCTTTTCTTTAGATTTATATGTTTTCTTTAATTTTAAGATTTTACATTTCATAACTCTTCACTTTATTAATTAAATGGCGTGAGAGAAATCTTATATGAATTTTCCAGCTTTTTTATTCGAGCAAACGTATCAAAAAGGTCACTCAACACGTGATTAATTGAATTTTCATTAACGGGTTGGCTCAATTTTTCAAAATTTTTACTGTTTTAAATTCAAAAATGAGTAAAACTGATCTGCCTGTTTCATTTTCCACCTAAGAAGATTAATGTTACTGATTCAAACTGCATATACTCATACCAACTGACCATTAGTTAAAGCTATGCAGATATTTGAATGGTAGCTTTGTGGTAAGCTAATTCAGGGGTATGGGACAAGTTTCGACCCCAATCCGGAAGTTCACCAATTTTTAACAGGTGGCAGAAACACCGCTTAGCTGACCTTCGAGTGTTAAGACTATACTTCCGGAGTCGACCCTTTGCAGACAGTCAACACTTGTAGTGATATGCCCTCTATTTAAGGCAAGTCCCTCAACTTGATAAAGAAGAACTTCCTTAGCGACAAAACTGTCTTGCCAACTCTTCCAGCGACTTGATGGGGAGGTTATATTTCCGACCCGCATGTACCAATGCTTTGAGTGTCGCATGCATAAACAGTTTCTTCAACTCGGCCCGATCAGCCTCAATTAATTCGTGAGTATCCAACTCAATAGCCAAGGGAAGTTCGCCATCATGTTTATCAATATGCTGATAATGTGGTTGATTTTCATACTTGAGGCCATATCGGAGACTCAGACCAACCCATTTAAACGGTGCATTATCAAAGTACCCAGAAGCTATAAGAAGCCCTTCAAGTTCATCTCTAATTTTTCCAGCAACCTCAATACCATGTCTGTTGGGACGTGCCTTAGTCAAAGAGATGCCACTGAGTACAAGTTTTCTATTATGAGCCATGGATATTTACGTTAGGCGCCCCACTTGATGGATGAGCTATGCGTTCCAACCTTGGTACGATTAACAGCCAGATTCATAAAGCGCCTCCACGCACTGCTCGGTCTCGAAGTAAAGCAACCCAATCGTTGTTTGAATTGGACAAGCAATCGACCAACGGCCATCCGGGTGCGGATTCGATTAGATGAAGAATTGTCCATGCCAAGCCAAAACAGCTGTCTGGCCCAAAAAGGCGAACCAGTGCTCTCGCCTCTTCATTTGAAACGGGGCTTTGAATGGACAAAAGAAGAGCCTCTAGTTGACGAAGGTGCTCGACAGAAGCTTCAGCTTCAGGAGGCAGCTGACCAAGCAATATGAGGTGCGTTATTTCAGGGCGCATAACGTTTGACAAGGGATGCCGCTAGGCGTCCATCCCGCTTGAATGAGAGAGGGGTTAGGTTGTTATATTCTAGTTTAAACTCCAATGGAATGGCTGCTTTAAATTTAACGGGCTCGTTATTTATTGTAACTGGCTTGAAATACCAAGCTTTTACTACCTTAATACATTCTTCAGTAAGTATTTGATGCGGAGATTGTAAAACTTCTGTTGATTCTACAAATCCTTGCTCGTTGACTGAAAACGCAATTGTAACAAGACCTTCAATACCATGCTTTCTAGCCTCAGGTGGATAATCTGGTAATTCCCCATTAATTAAGCTTAAAGGGTTATCTATATGTAAATTATTAGCTGGTCTTGCATATTTGCTAATATATTCTTTTAGTTTTGCAAAAGCAATTTCAGTATTAGAGGTTGATACCTTGTAGTGTGCAGGGCCTTGAGTTTCAGTAGGACCTGCGCAACCTATTAATGAAAAAATAGTAAGGAATGTAATTGAGATATAAGCTTTCATAGAGAACCTAACTTTTGAGGTAAGGGGCTGGCCGCGAAGCCGCGTGACCGAGTGGTTAGGCGACTTTTTCATTGAGCGGGAATATGGCGACATGACTCAACCTCCAGTTCGACGATATTTGGACACTGCGCTACAAGTTCTATTGAAGTAAGGCTTGGGCAGGCATAGGCATTATTTTATGCACTTAGCATACCCTTTTTCTTCAGGTGCCATACGTACATAACCATAGCAAATGATATGGCAAGCCCTGTAAGAAGCAAAGGAGCGGTCGCTTTGTTAGTTCCAAGTTGGTTTTCGGCATATGAGAACCACCGCGATGTGATAATCTCCCTAGCGGTGAACATTATCCCAAGCACGAAGTTTAGGACGAAGAGATAAAATGCCGTGTTCTTCAGCAGAAATAGATACACAAGCGAAATGACGATGAGAATAAAACCTCCCCACTGAACGACGTTTTCGACGACTGAAAGATTCGCATAGTACTGTCTTCCTAATTCTGCGGCCGGACTATCTGATAGATACATATATGCTACGGACACCGCCTTTCCGAAATATAGTAGCCCGAAGAGCACAGTGATTATCCAGACACCTGCCGGACGCCTTACCCTAGTATTCATTTTCCTCTCCCTTCGAATGCTCAGGATCGTGCTGCCTAACGTTTGAATATTGGGCTGAGCGTATTGAACTCAAATTAAATGCTCATCTAAATTACTTAACAATAAGGGGGAGCACTTAGAAGTAATTTTTTGCTGGGAAGTGACCTCTAGAAAATACTGAATAATTGAAACTAACAGCCGACTTCGTTCCATAGGGCAGTTTATGACTGTCCGCAATGGGCCCACAGTACTCATTGACGTTGCAAAACTGTATGACTGCTTTGTCCCCCGTTGCGGAAGTTCATCACTAACTGGCGAATGTCTCAAATTGGCCAGAAGTGTCGATCAAGAACGTCTGCAATCAGGAAGTCTAATTTTATCCATTGTCATCAGTTTACTTCAATAGAAATAAGTGGTCAGTGTAAATGAGAATAACTGGTCAACTTAAATAATAATAGGCGGTCAACTAGATGAGAATACTCACAAACAATTTCAAAGAATAAATACTTTCAGAATCAGATTGTTTAAGTCAACTTTATTCATTTATTTGATGGGGTTTAATATGAACCTTTCACGGCGTCAGCTATATGATTTGGTATGGAGTAAACCTATTCTGAGTTTAGCGAAGGAATATGGTTTTTCCGATGTTGGATTTTCTAAAATTTGTCGGCGACATAATATCCCTTTGCCGCCAAGAGGATACTGGGCAAAGGTCAGTGCTGGATTTAAAGTCTCCCAACCCCCATTGCCTAATCCACACCGAGAAGGTCCTGTATACATCCCACCTAGAAAATCGATAACAGATGAGGACATGCTTCAGAAGAAAAAACTACTCGCTCAAGAAAAGTCTGAGGTGGAAACAATAGGTGTGATATCTGTTCCAGATCAAATTCTTTCTCCACATAAGATTACTCAAAGTACTCAGCAGTACTTTGACAAAATCATTAAAAAAATAGATCAGGCTAAAAAATCAAAGTCTTTGCCCAGTGACTATTACTCGATAATTCATTCAATTTATCGGGGTCGACTTCAGTGCCAGCAGGCAGGTTGTTTTCATGTGACAGTTTCAGAAGCGCTTCTAGTGCGAGCGTTGAATCTCTTGAATGCGTTGGTGATAGAGCTGGAAAAACATGGATTCAAAATTCAATCTATGAAAAATAAAGAAGTCAAAGGCCCTGTCGTTGCTATTAAGGATAACGAAGTTATTACCTTTATGGTTTCAGAGGGCTATAAGTATCAGGTTGCTGAATCCCCGCAAAAGATGACTGAACTAGAGCGGCTTATGTATCCTGACAAAAAGCCTGTAGCAACAGGAAAGCTTACATTTTCAGTATATGCAGCGGAAGCACGTTTGGGCAGAAATTGGACGGATGGGAAAAGACTTATTGAGCTTGAGTTGCCAAGCATCATTCATGAATTTATCAGTCTAGTGCCAAGACAAAAACAAGCCAGGATTGATGAGTTGGCTAGGCAAGAGATCCGTAAAGAAGAAACAAGAATATTTAGGGAACGAGAGTGCCGGCGTTATTTAGAACAATCAATCTATAAAGAAGCCTTGCAAGAATCTGAGCTATTTAAACTTCACAAGCAATTAGAAAGCTACTTGAACTATCTTGAAGTCCAATATCTGGAAAAATATGGAACTTTCAATGAGCGAGCACTAGCTTGGATATCAACGGCTAGAAAAATTGCAAATGCTAATAATCCAGTAAGTCGGCGATTAGAAATCTTCGGTAACGAATGATTAGAAGGGCTAAATAAATTTCTCTATTGTCCCTGTTATTCAAATTAGCCCGTTTAAGCAGGGACAAAACAGCCATGTGATATACATTCAATTAAGCTCCGTTCTCAAAATAATGCGCAATGCGCACCATAGTCAGCGTATCACGTTTGCAATATAACAAAAGTGCATCGGTTGATGTCATTGAAAATCAATCTGTATGGACAAGTTAATTGGATGGCAGAGTGCTTAACAAGCAATCAGAGTGCATATGCACCCTGTTATCCATCTTTCTTGCACAACGCCAGCAGCGTGTTTTGATACCAAGTCCCATACTGGCTTGCAGGGATGGCCTGCATCGAGTCTTTCAAGTGTCCGCCCGTACACGGGGTACTGATCATGAAAAAGGTCTATTCTGGCGGTGTGTTGATTGCTTAGTTGAGATTCAAGCACATCGAGTGACGGAAGTATCATTCCGATCAGTCCTGGAAGTTGACAGGCGATAGCAATTCCGGCTGGATCTGCATCCATGAATGCAAGAACCGGTAAATCAATGTGTGTACAAAACTTCAGCACGTTATCAAATCGACTTTCATTGGGATCCCCGCGATAAATCACCAGCGGGGATTGGTAGCGATCAGGGAGAACAAGGGCCAATTCATGCACCCGATTAAAGTTCTCGTAGTTCTCCACCACCATTACGCATTGGTGGCCAATCTTGTCGGCAATCTTTGTCCAATCAACATCCAAATGGCTTTCAGTGGGTAGCTTTAAGTGACCCTCGCCTATCAGCAATGGTTCGCCTGCCAAGGCTTTGATTGACACCCGATTTCTCTTGATTGCTTCTCCACCGGCTTTTTCAAGAGGCGTAACTGTAAGGCGTTCACTACGGTTCATGCCAGACAAATTGACTTGCTCAACGGTAAACCCTTTGGCCTGAAGCCAGGTGCGCATCTCAGCCTTGTCCTTGGCGGTGAAATGAGCGGATTTTCCTCGCTTAGTCCCTAGCCCAGCGTCGATCAAATCCTGCATTGCCACAGTAAGCGTAAATCGCTCATCATGCTTGGAAAGAATTCGCTGCATGGCCTCGGCTAGCTTCTGGTTAAGCATTATGTAGGTTTCCTTGAGACAATCACATCGTTGATCAAGACATTCCCATCGAAGTCCGGATGCGACGTTGAAGCCAGCCGAAGAGCCCACTTGCCAGTCTTGCCTTTATTGTCATGTTCGGCTAGCACACGAAGCAACCAGATTTCCTCTTTCACTCCGCCCAAGATTACCGGGTTGGATGCCCACCAGTCGCGGGCAGATATTCCCTTGTCTGATTTTATTGCCACCTTAAAATAGAATCGAACAGCCTTACGGATGGGCGACTCAGGAGGGGTAATCTCTTCATTCCCGGACTCTTCCTCTATATGCCCTGCAGGCCGTGCTGTTTTGTTCTTTTCCCCCGCACTTGATGGAATGGTGCGAGCGATCTCAGCTAGTAGCTCTTCCAATTCGGGAGCTGCCACATCCGGATGCGATTGAATCTGGATCTGAGTAGCACATTGTAACCAGTCCTCAGGGGTGGTGACTTCATCCCACGCTTTGGGTTCCCAGTCAGGATTGCGGTTAAGGTGCAACGCAAAGGCCCGAACTTTTTTGGCTCGCTCCTCGATTTTCCGAAACTCGAACAGGTATTGATTCAGCAGGTCAAGAATCGACCAAAGCGATTCGCGGAAAGCAGGTATTCTTTCGGACAGAAGTGATTTGAACGACAAGGCCAATTCTTCATGGCCGGCGAGCTGATCCCCAATATCTGAGAAGTGGAAACTTTCTAGTAGATTCACTAGTTGCTGAGTTCGTTCTTGATAGTGAAGGTTCTGTCGTTTTTTCTCAGCAATCGTGGAAACTGCGGCAAATCTTGTAGCTACTTGCGCCTGGAGGATAATCAGCTCATCATCAATGGCATCAGCGATGTCACTAATTGCCTCTCTAGTTTCCACCTCGTAACGCTCACAATCAACGTCACGCCCTTCTTGGAAGGCAATCGAATGTTCGTCAACCAAGTTGGCAAGACGCTGAAAGTATCCTCCGATGTTTGCGCCCATGGAAAACAAACGCTCGGTATTTAGCGCCGCATTCAGGAAATGACGGAAGCTTGCCCGAAGTTGATAGGCATCACGAATATCCGGTGACAGCAGCCTCAGTTGACGTAGCCGCTCGATGTCGCGGGCATTCTCGTCCGTCTTATGTACGCGCCCTTGATAGTAGGCAGCGGCAATCGTGCTGCTGCTGGTGTTTAGCTTGGCAAGAAGCGTGGCAACCGGGTCAACGATACTCAAATCAGTCTCCTTTGCTCCGTTCCATCCTCTTGCTCTTGTGAAGAGGGATCAGTAATGCCTTCGTTTTCCATCAGAAATTCTATCACCTGATAGTAATAATCCAACTTCCCTGTGAAGCGATAAGATTCCTGTTCACGATTAATCAGGATTAGGTATCCCCACTGTTCCATTTGCTTAATCACCTTGTCCAGCATGCCCTTGGCCGAAGCATCTGTGACTGTGAACTCCTTGCCCATGGTTCCAAACTCACGTAGCACCTCGAACAGGTGTGCGTTCTCGGTTACGGCCTTGAGTAGCATTGCGTATTCGAGGCGATCACCTGAAACAGGACTGCTATCCTTCTTCTCCACTTCCATGCAAAGCGTGATGAAATGGATGAGCGGTCGGATGGTCTGTTTAATTCCGGCGAAGACTCTCTTTACCTCAGTTCGCTCGCTTGATCCGACACGTGTCCAGGTTGCGTAATACGCTTGATCATTCGGCGATTTGCTCAAGCGCCTGCCTATCTTGCCAAGGTAGGTAGAAATCTCCTGCTTAGCCTCATCGGATTTAAGCCAGCGGAAAGCCTCCGGTGTCGTTGATTCGCAAATAAACTTGCCTTCAAGGAGGTGTGTAGCAACTTGATCAAACATGAGAAGCCTCCATTTCAGTTTCATCTTCGTTTTCGTTGTCGAGGTTGATCAGGCCAACCTTGCGGCCTGGCAAAATCTTGTAGTTTCGCTCGAACAACTGCGCAAGATCAAGATCAACATCTGGGAAGGCGGAAATCATGGTGATATTGTTCCGGGTCAGCAGGTCCAGCAGCGTCTTGGCATTAGCGAAGCTTAAATCCTTCAGCTCATCGACCACGAAGGGTACAACGACCGGCTCTGAGCGCCGAATCCGGTTTACGAACCCGATCAGGATGACGCAAAGGATGATGTAGGAAAGGCCATTGCTGCTCATGTTGGCCAACTCATGCTCATTATTGGCTGTTTTCATTCCTTGGTTGTTCACGTTGGCACTAATCTTCAGGCTAATTAGGTCTACTGGATCCGCAATCAGCCCTTTATCGTCACCAACCACGTTGGCGACCTCCTTCGCTGCTGCAACGAAACTGGCCGGCGGGAGACTCGGATCGCCATGTGTGTGCCACGCTTCATACTCCTTATGGAGATTACCAACAGCTTCCCAGTAGTTCTGGGTATCGACGTGAGCCTTGATGTCGATCGTCACATCAGCAATGGTTTCAAATATACGGCCTTGTTCAAGGTTCGATTTCAGGTCGGTCGCAAAGGTAGTCACACTCCTTTTGAAATCATCCAGGCTCTTCCAAAAGGAGGAAATGTTCAGAGCCATCGTTTTGCCTAGTTGCAGCAGGGATGTACGATTGGTCACGTGTTCGGTGTTGAACCAGTTGCGGAAAACTTCAAGCCATTCATGTTCTTTGCCGGGGCGTAGATAGCCCATCTCGCGCAAAGCAGTGGCGTGGAATTTCTCCGGACCGGTGCCAACCACAGAACTCATTTGGCGACGAATTTCTTCAACGCCAAGCCTGATTTTCTCCCGATGTTCCTCGATAGATTCATTCAGGCGTTTGCGTTCCGCGATAAGGATATCAATATCAAGGTCGTGGCCCAGCCCGGCAGCCAAACTGTCGCTGTCCTGCGGCCAAACTGCCAGCTCGTTCAGCTGGTGCGAGGCTTTAGATTTGAGTTTGAATTTGGTATCAATCAGCTCGCCAGCGTTTTTAATGACGTTTTGCTTTTGCTTTATAACCTCAGCGCGGTCTTTCAGTAGATCCTCGTTCTCACGTTTGTATCCAACATAATCGCTTTCAGCAGATTGCCATTCTTGTTGCTTAGCTGTCCGTTGAGCCCAACTATTTTCAAGCCAGTCTCGATATTGGCCGACGTAAGATTTGAGCCCATTAGCTTCCTTGATGCGGCCTTCCAGATCCGTAATTCGCCCGCGAATTCCGTTCACGACATCTGGCGACACTCCCTTGCTGAGCAAGCTTGCATCTCGATCATTGCTAATCTGCGCAAGTTTTTTGCCCAAATCGGTTTCAATGTCCTTCTTTCTAGTCTCGATTTGATTCAGCTTGGAGGTTTCCTCACTTTTAATCTGCGCCAGATTATCACTGTATTGCTGTTCCGCTTTTGCCAGTTCTTCGCGATGTGCATTTTTGGTGAAGTCAACGGCCTGTTCAGCCAGGACGAGCTTTTTGCGACAATCCACCAAGCTTTCTCCGGCTTTGATTGCAGCGTTACGTTTACTTTCTCCCACCCTACGGTCAGCGGCAGTCACCATGTCATCAGCTGTTTTCTTCCTGTTTTTGGCTTTGACGATTTCAGCTTCGTGGGTTGTTAGAGCCTCCTTTGACTTGTCTAACTCTGCCTTTTTCTTTGCCAGCGCCTTTTTATCTTCTTCAACTTCAGCAGTCCGCTTTTCAAACCGATTTCGCACCAGCTTGATTTCTTGCTGGATGGATTCTTCCGAGGTATATCTACCAGCTTTAAGCTTTTCAACATCAATACTGACTCCGTATAGGTCATTACCCTCACCAAGTTGTGGAGCCAAATCATTTCTGAGCAGGGTTTCCGGTGCGACTAGCCGTCCAATGTTGGTTGCCCAGTTAGGTTTATTACGTCTCAAAAATCCAAGGAGCGTATCTTCGCTGGCATTGTCAGCTGCCAGCAGTTCCTCTAGAGCAGATTCCGCTTCCTCAATGGCCACTTCACCAGCATTTATTTGTAGTTCAAGCTCTTCAAATTCGCGCTTGACCTTGCTATACGCCTTCTGCAAAGGATCTGTTTTGTCGTGAAGGCTGGCTAGATCAGTATTGGCATCAATTTGTTTTTGACGCTCGCGCTCAAGTGCTGCCAAGACTTCTGGATCGGCCAGTGCATTACGAACCTCAACCATAAGCCCAGCCTCATTACCGCGAAGCTCACTCACTTTACTATTAACCGCTTCAAGTTCTGGTTCTTGGCGTTGGCGTATAGTGTTGAGATTCGTATTGTGGGCCTCGGCCAGAGTTTCCCTGTGCTTGGATGAGGCTTGATAGATATCTCCGCGAGCGGTATCCAGTTCAGATTTTTGCTCCCTGGCAAGGTTTTTTGCTTCTACCTCCATAGCAGAGAAAATTTCAGTGACTGACTTAACCTCACTCTCAAGATCACGGAGTTGCTGTTCAAGCGGACCCAGTTCGGCAAGTAAGCTGTTCAGGGAGTCAACCTTGGAAACTTTGCTGTCTATTCCGTCTTCTTCATACTGACACTTTCTGCGATCCAATTGTTCCACGAACTGCTTTGCCTGCTTAAATCTGGCCTCGGCATCGATTTTTTTGTCAGATACATCCTGAAGCTTATTGCGATAGGTTTCCTCGGTTGCTGAAAGGTCAGTTTTTGCATCCACTTCGGCCTTTTCCGCTAGTGCAACTTGTTCCTGTAGATGATCGTGCAGCAGCTTCACGCGAGCATGAAGTCTTGAAAACTCAGCTTCTGCCATACGACGATACTGGTCGGCCTGCTCAAGGTCGCTCATGATCGGTGCTTTTTCCATCAGGCCGCGGTGAGCCTCGTACTCGTTAATCCAATGCAGCAAGTCTTTCTTGCCTGTACGCAGGGAGAAGGCTTCATCACCACTGAGGACGGAGGAAACGACCATCCGCTTCAAGTCGTAGAAGGTTGTCGCGCGCTGAAGAATGCCGGTGACCACCCTTTCAAGGTGAGTCAGCTTCCCGGTGCCGCCAGTGAAGGAAAATCGGCTGGCAAGATTTCGATGTTCACGCCCAGCGGTGTTCTGGATGATTTGTCGATAGCTGTGCAATGTCAGCGGCTTGGAGTCATATACACCTTGCTTGTCGAGATGCCGATAAAGATCGCGGCTCTGGATAATCTGAGTGCCGTCCTTAAATAGCTCAGGCTTGTATTCGCTGTCGATAAAACGATAAACAACCCCGTCACTGTTTTGTCCGTCAGTATGAATGACGGCAAGCGCTTTTTGGTTTCGACGCTGGTATTCAAAAATTATGTATGAGGCCATTGTTGGGAAGTAGTAGCGACCGAACCGTTCAGTCACCGCATCACCTCGAATAATCCGTGATGGACTTTCGCCAAAGAATATAGGCAGCAGTCTCAGTAGAGTTGTCTTGCCCGCCCCATTCTCGCCGTTAATGGTGATGTGTCCGCTGATATCCAATTCGGCAATGCGGCTGGAGCAGTAGGAATCAATAAGAATGATACGAATAAGCCTAAAGTCCAATTTAATCTCTTTAATGTGTTATCGTTAATGATATGTTATCATACATGATAACATGCAGGTATCAAGAAACAATCTATGTCAAATAAGTTAGCACTCAGAGGTCACCGTCTCCAAATCATGATTGGTGTGCTTGCATGGGAAGGGGAGATAGGTAATGCCAGAATCCGCAAGCTATTTGGTTTGCAGCCTGTCCAGGCCAGTCGATTGCTTGCTGAGTTTCGCGCGATGATGGGTGAGCGCATCATCGAAGACAGTAGAGCCAAGGTGCTCAGACCAGCCTGCCCTGATGGAATTGAAACTGATATTTCATTGGATGATTACGTTCGGCAAATTCAGGCGGGAGAAGATTCTGATTCTTTTATTGTAGAGGGGCGAGTCGACCTTACTCAGGTTAAACCGGCAGTCTTTGCTCTATTACGGAAAGCAGCTTTAAATAAGACAGGGGTGGAGATAAGCTACGCCTCAATGACAAATCCAGCTTACGAGAATCGAACTATATTTCCGCACTCAATTGTCCATGTAGGGCGTCGTTGGCACACTCGGGCTTGGTGCTCTCGAAGGCTGGAGTTTCTCGACTTTACGTTAGGGCGAATTGGGTCCGCCTCGCCAGTTAATAAACAAGCAACACAATCCATAGATCACGATCATGCTTGGACCCAAATCTTGATGCTAGAGCTGGCAGCACATCGAAAGCTTTCTGTTCAACAACAACAAGTCGTGCGAAACGAGTATTTCAATGGGATGATGGAGCGACAACTGCCTGTTCGTGCCTGCCTGGCGCAGTATGTGATTCAGGACCTGAGGGCTGCACTTGATCCTGAGAGAGATCTGCCGCCCGAATTTCAGATTGAAGTCCTCAACTCAAACCGACTGAAAGACATGCTCTTTTAAGGAAACATGCGCAACCCAATTTTTCTACTGGTGTATTTTTAATAATCCTTGACGTAGCGCGCCCTTGGATTGGGTTGGGTGGGCTCTAATCCTATAGCCCCTTGGGATTGGCGAAAGGCTAAATAGCTTTAAAGGCAATAATCCAAGTGTGAATCTACGCTGCAATAACCGAAATCGGTTCAAGTACAAGAGTACTCAATATATTGTGTGGAAGGCGGTTAACTACTGCCGAAGAATCCTATTCTTAAAGTGTGTGCAAATCAACAAAATAGGATCAAATCCGATTTTGCTGATTAGTCAAAATTCATCATAATCTTAACCATAGTCAGCTATCAAAAAATATTTTGGCAGCATCTGGGTAGTCTCTCTTCCACTTTTCAAGCTCAGGTCCTTTAAGCCATAGAGAGTCCTTGCCCATGTCATAAAACTTTCTGCCTGGTCCATTACTGGCAGTACGTTTTCCGAAATTATTATTTAAAGCATCTTTTAACTCGGGAAATAGAAGACTAAGAAATCTGTCATATTTTGGCTCTCTTAAGTAAGTATTGTTACTTCCAGTTTTGATGCTATCAATAACCTTGTGTCTCCATGATGTAACTCTGGTCAAGTTTCTTTCTGGTATTACAGGGTTGTATTGTTTTATAGCTATTAGGTAAAGGGTATGCCAACTCTGATATTTATCTGTATCTAGGAGGATAGTGTTTATTACCTGCCATACTGTATCTACATCATAGCCAATTACGGCCCCAGTCTTAATAGACAAGATTCTTTGTATGATTCTCCGGGGTTCATAATCAAAAGTAACTTTTCTGGCCTCAGGGTAGCCTCTGTCGCTCAAAGCCTTTGTATAGTCTTCTAAACGTTCTAAAGCTCTTTTAAGCCCAACAGTGAAATTTTCGATTTTATCTGATTGTTTTACTAAGTCTGAGTGTTCTTGAAAGGCTGTTAAATAGTTTCTTACACACTCTTCTAGTGGCATTGTTAGAATTGCTAATTTTCTGCTTTTATTCACTTCGAATGAAATTAGCTCTTCGTTGAACTTAGCGTTTAATTTGATAGTTTCTTCGGCTATTTTGGGGTGGTGAAGCCATACCTTAGCTACAGTTTCTTCAATTATTAGCTTTGTCAGTTCCTCCCTAGAGACCAAGCCTCCCATGCGACCTATATCAATCTCAAGAGTGGGTAAGTTAACTTGACTTATACGTTCTATGCGTTCGCTGGTTATCGTATTTGTTACTGTAACTTCGATTAAAAGTTGGTATTTGTCTTCAGTACTTGAGCCAGTTATTACTTCGGCCATAACATCTGGTATTACCCTGCCAAGTCTTTTTTCCAGACGCACATTTACAAGGTTAACCATCTCAGCTTGTATGGTATGTTCTTGGATAAAAATCTCTTGGTTGGGAAGCTTTCTTTCAATTGATATTTTTAGTTCTGGCAGATGAATCTTTTTTTCCCTCTCCAGAATGGCTTTGACTTCTTTATGAAGCAAGGATTCTTTTTTCTGTTCTAAAGATAGTTCTTCAATATCGTTATCTTCTGAATAATCAATATCATCAAGCCAATCCAGTGATTCTATCGCTTTTTGTTTTGCTAAGATGTCCGCTTCTTCTGAAAGCCGTGAGTCTTCCCAATGATTATTCCAACAAGCTCCCTCCCATAGAAGTGTTAGGCACTTACGAAGCTCTTCGCGTGACATTCCTGCAATTGAGGGGTCTGAAACATTAAGTCTGATTGTTGGTATTAATTGATTATACTCATTAGGGTCTTCCTCAAGGCTGCCAGTAAGTTCAACTAACAATTTACGGCCATCTTCAAGCGTTAGTAAGGCGCTAGTTTTGTCTACAAGTTGGGAGTCAGCAATGCGCACACGTTCAGGTGGAAGTTCAACCCATGCTTCGTGATAAGTACCACTGAGACCAGCAACCTTAGAAGAGCGACTTCTTCTAGGTAACTCAATTAAATTTTGTTCTAATAACTGTTGTGATAGAGCGAATCTTGCAGTTAGGACTAGGCAAGAATTCTTTGCGGCTCCATTAGGGTGTCTGAAGTGAGGGCGTCTTTTATATTCTGTTTTTGCTGCATTTATAGCTATAAGCGGGAGGTGGCAACTTACGCATTCACAATTACATTTAGCACCTTGTTGATGTTTACCTAATTCTAAAATGTAAACTGGTTGTTTAGTTTCTCTATCATTTGCCCAAGCCATTACAAGCTCTTTAGAAGCCTCTTTTAGTTGCGAGTAACTCGGCTGTTCACTGGCGATTATCCAGTTTGTGTTTGAGTTAATAATAGTATCGTTAGCCACGAATGATTGCGTCTACGAAGTCACTGCGCTAAACGACTTAGTTAGCATTATGAATTTTTTTTGTGAGAATTTACCCAAGATTACTCCTAACTCTATCGACCATGTGTAATACAAATGACAAAATTTATTATATTTTTAGTCTCTATTAAAGGAAATGTTTTTATCCATAAAATTTAATGGCTTTGATATATCATTGTAAAGTGCATTTACACAAATTGTATATTTAACGACATTCACTTACGCCAAACTTGGAAAACAATAAAAACATATATCAGCTACGGTTCGAGCGTAATGTTACGTTAGGATTGTCAATGATGGATGCTGCAATTGCTGTAGCAGAAGACTATCTTGACAATAAGCCTGTGCGAAATCGGAAGCCTTCAATCAATACGGCTTACCGGAATGCAGAGTTTTGGTCATCCCTTTTTCTTTGGGAGCTGTCTATCGAGGGCTACGACTCACAACCACTAGTGTTGGCATTGGCACGTTACTTGTCGCAACAACAGATTGCTAATTTTGAGCTGATTCAACACATCGCGTCTGTCGCGCCTAAGGCAGTTCGTCGAGCGGTACGTTATTCTGGGATTGTGCTGCGCCAAGACTCTGATCGTTGGAAGGAGATTGAGCTTATTGCAGTTACAGATGCCGCCGAGTTTGGTGAAATCGTTCAAATATGTCACGCATTTCAACATGCGTATCGTATAAGGCTGGATGAAGTTGAGTTGCATAGTCGGTTGGTAGTAGATATCTCAACGCTGGAGCTACTAATATATGCCAGCCTGTATGGCTTTGAACACTTGATACCTAAAGTTTTCAATCCAACTAGCCAAGAAGATGGAAGCGAGAACGATACTCAGAATGTTTGGGATGCTATCAATAACATCTTGATATGGAAACTTCACAACTGTGATGATAGTGATTTTCAGCTAACTGAAGATGTCATTGGCAGATCGCTACGCGAGCACCTATCTCCATTTTTATTTCCTTCTCCTGAGCTTCCCAAAATTAGAGAGGATATTTATTCGGCCTTTAGTTATTTGGTCGACGCCCAGCTTGAGTTGAATAGTTTTCTTGAGCATTCAGTCGATGCATTTTGCTATGACGACAATATACGATTTGAATATGCAGAAAATGAACTCGTGATTACCGTGATAAATGAAGCTGGACGTCGCGCGTGGGAAAATAACGGTGAGAAGTTCGCGCGATTGCATAATTACTGGTTCTATCGCGCAATGGATGAGTTTGTAGCATCAGGAATGGCAATGGAAAGAATAGGCAGTCCGGAAAATCATAATGAGAATCAAATTGCTTTTATCAAGGCTATTCGTACAAAGCTGCAATTAACCGAGGTCTATGGCCTAAATGAAACAATATTAGCGGATACAGGGTTGCAAGTGGATGTATTTCAGGCGTTGTTATCACTAGAGTTGATGACTGCTTTCTATATCAAAGAATATGTTCGTCCGTACGAGAAACATCTAAGTGAAGCTGGGCATTGGAGACCAGCGTTGGCAACTCTTGCCATGGATGGAATGATGCAACCAATCCCACAAAATCGTTTTCCAATAACATTTTCGGATCGTGCCACCAAGATTAAGAGTATTCGTCCATGGACGGTGAGCGAGGATTTTCCTCAAGGACTGGCCAAAGCAGCCGAAGCAATTCTAGATTTTTGGACGAATGATTTATCAGGGTTGTCTAAGCAAATACGTAGTGGGCAATCTGTGCTTATTCCAGAGCTTCATGAGCGACCACTGCTGAGGGTGGGGCGATACTTTTTTCAATTACCATGGGTTGTGGCCATGCAGAATAACGCTAATACTGCGATTAACAATCTACGGAGAATCGGAGCGCGCAGGGCAGAAGCGCGAGAAGAAACGGATCGCATCGAACAACGGCTAGGGAAATCTCTTGAGGACAGAGGGTTTAATGTGCGATTAAATTATCATCCCGCAAAGTCTGAAGATGATAACCCTGGTGAAATTGACGTTATATGCGCTCGCGATGGTCATATATTGGTTCTTGAAATTAAATCAACCTATATGCGCCGGTCATTTAAGGAAGCATGGTTGCACAAAACAACGACGTTACGCAAAGCTGGATTGCAGTTATGTCGCAAGTTGAAAGCTGTTCAGTCAGCACTTATTTCAGATGAAGGTCTTGCAAACTCACTCGGATTTAAGTCTGCTGATGAAGTGCACTCAATGCAAGGCTGGATCGTAGATACCTGTATTGAACATGATCATGAGAGGTTCAGCGGCTTTCTAAAGGTTTCACTCGAAGAGGTGCTCATCGCACTGCGTGATGACAGCCATTTGCTGAACGATCCTCTTGGTATGTTTAGCAATCAAGGAATCAACCTCGGTAATATTAATTTAAAAGAAACACTTACTCATACAACATTATATCCAAATGGATTCTCTGGTAAAAATTTTATTGATGTCATTGAAAATCAGTCTGTATGGGTAACTTAATTTGACCAAACCTATTAAAGTCGCCTAAGCGACCTGTCTCAACATCCCAAATTTCAACGCTTATTTTTTTGTATAATTTCTATATGGGCTCAAAATTAAAGCAGATATTTTTGGAAGCCGCGGAAAGTGTTTCTGCAATCTCACGTCTAAGCTCAATAGGTTCCAATACCTCAATCTCGTCGCCAAAGCCAAGTATCCACCAACCCAGCTGGTAAGTACGCGTGCTCGACATGGGTGCCACAGGCGACCATGTCGATGCAAGCAAGTGTTAGCCGTTTCAGTTAGTCTATTTCTAGCTTCACGATCCACATGTGATCAATTGCCTGTTCAGCAAGGCGTTTCACGGTAGGATCGTTCGTCAGGAAACGAAAGTGCGAACGTTTCTCTGGATCGTTTTTGGCCGCAGCAACAAGCGTAGTGCAAACATTAGGTGACTTTGAATCGTGTAGGCAAAAAGGAACGTTGGTATTAGTTCGAAAAACCTGGCCGTTTTTCAACGCTACATCGAATTTGATATTCCCGACGGCCTTCTTGCTTAAAGTCTCACTTGATCTGGTGACAGACGCGACCTGATAGAGAGGAAAACGTCCACAGCTGGGTGAGTCGATGCTGTACTGGAAATATTCGTCAACACGACCAAATTGTACTATTTCTCTTGTTAGAGTTTCTCGATAGTATGTGTCATATGTAATTTTTCCCTTTAACTCAAAATACTTATCTTGCGATGGTAAATTTGCACGCATCGCTTGGCATGCAACGCGCCGTTGCTCTAACGCTTGCCGCCTCGCTTCTGTGTCTGATTTAGTCGGAGTTACAAGGCAACTGGATAGAAGTATTGGTGTGACGATGAGCGTTAGCATATTTCGAATCATGTGATTTTCCTTTTTGATTAATTGACTAATTGTTGGCAATGGTTATGAGGCGGACATGTGCGTCCGTATATTAATTTTGTAAAAGTTGGCTGTGTGTGAAGATGTTGATATCAAGTTGCTATTTATAGTAAATATCAAATAAATGATTCATATAAAAAATATTTGATTTATATGAATAGTAAACACGATATAACAATCCTAAGGGCATAGCAGAAAATGGGTATTACATCTAATTTCCAATGATATTGTAGAGTATATTCCGTGGATTGTTAATCTCATTCAGCAAAGAATGAGATATGGCATCACAACTTGAACATATCAAAAGCACATTGGCGTATTCAATCACTAAGCGTCGGAAAGCTTTGGGTATTTCTCAAGAAAAGCTTGCTTTAGATGCTGATGTCGATCGAACCTATGTCAGCCAATTAGAGCGGAAGATTGCAAATCCGTCTTTGTCTACCTTATGTCGCATTGCGGAAGTGTTGCAATGCGACCTGTTGGATATGCTTTCAAAAACTGAGGATTTATAAGTGCAATCGTCATGATCATTTAAGCCACTAAAAATGGTCGACCACGCAGATGTTTGTGATAACGCCCAAAACCTGAAGTTGATGGCATCGTTTGCTTATACAAGTCATCATGTCCTGACAATCGGTCTGCGATTGATAGCAAATTTGCTTCAGGACTCACTGGCTCACGAATACCAACCCAGTCCGGCGCACCTTTAGCTGCAGTTAATGCATGTACCAAACTGAGTAACTGATGTTCTGGTATTGCAATCTGATGTTGTGCCACGGCAGCAGCAATCCACTCTACAATCGATAACTTGTGGCCCAATAATGCGCCTCGGGTTGAGATTTCAAAGACACCGCGCTTATAGTTGAACTGATATTCATCGGCTTTGCCCGCATCATGAAGTAGCGCAGCCATGATCAATACATTCAGGTTAATCATGTTTCGATTTTTGGCTAATAACAATGCATTGTTGGTAACTTCTATCGTGTGGCGCAAATTGCCATGTTTTTCATTATGATGACCGTTTAATGAGCTCGGTCCTATAACAAATCGATAAAAGCGCTTGTAGTCCCAAAATATACCATTCAACAATTTAATATAATGGTCGGGCAAACTTTCTGTTAGTTGCCTGATTTCCCGGATAAGCGTCCTTTCACTTACCCATTCATGGGGTACTGTTTCGAACAGATTAACCAATCCTGGGCTGGTGACAGGCAGTAAACGATTGATCACAGTTTGTCCTTGTGTGCATACGGCTTTACTGGTCCAGCGCGGTGTCACTAGACTGCCTGCAGTTAATCTTTCATCTGGTTTGCTATTGACCCAAGTGATGGCAATCGAAGCCTTTTCATGAAAAAGTTGCGCCCTGAATTGAAAACCGCCTTGTGGCAATGCAGACTTTTGCAAGTCAATGATGCGATATAACCAGGGTAGATCAATGATGGGTGTAGAAGTTGTGCTGATCTCGGTAACTCGTAGTGTGTTCATATTCTATCCTTTGTCTAAATTAAGCTGCTTGCAGCTTAGTTAAGTCGCTGTCCATATTTGCCCCAACACCGGATTGCAATAGCAGACGGTCAAACGCACTGCCATCTTGGCGCGTTAAGTTAGGAACATAGCGGCTGTATACCGTGAACAGCATTTCTGTATTGGTGTGGCCCAGCTGACGCGCAATCCATTCAGGTGCTTCACCAGCCGCCAGCCATAAGGTGGCAGCAGTATGGCGCATTTGGTATGGGTTCCTTTTTTCAAGGCCAAGATGGGCGAGTAGTGGATACCACACGCGTTTGCAGAAATTATGCAAATCCATGGGGTTGCCATCACGATTACAAAAGGCGAACTTGGATACTTTACCCGTAGCTACATGTTGCCGTTTTAATGCTTCAAACACGGGTTGTGACATGCGAATATCACGTTGACTGGAATCGTTCTTGGTGTAGTCCTCATCCCCTGCAGTAAACGTTTCACGTACATAAATCAAACGCTTCTCAAAGTCGACATACTTCCACTTCAACCCATCGACCTCGCCTGTGCGCATACCTGTCAGAAATCGCACGATAAAGTAGTCTTTAAAGTCCGGTCTCACAGTTTCAATGATGCGGTTCACTTCTTCTATGCTAAACGGCATCACATGTGGCTTCTTCAGTTTGAGCGGTTTAATTCGATCACCTGCTGTGGTAAAGTGATAGCGGTCTGCGGCTTCGTTGAGTACTTGGGTCAGCACAAGAACAATTGCATTGATTCTGCGTGGTGATAATTTAGAGTCCTGTTGGCGTCCTGGTTCTTTGGCGAGAGTGGAACGAAAACTGAGGATATCCTCACGATGAATGTCGCTGACCGCCTTATCCCCAAATTCAGGGATTAAACGGCTATCAAGGATTTGTCGCACCGTTGAAATATAAGTGCGACGCCACCCCACAGAAAATTCACCAAACCACTGCTCCGCAAAAGCAGAAAACGCGGGGGTGTCAATTGGCGCAGGTGCTGTTGCAAAAGCCTTTTGTGTAGCTAGTGAAATTTTGCTACGCAACTCTTGCGGACTATCAAACTTATCCGCCAACTTGCTGTTCGGAAAGTAACGCCGGTAATCAAAGCTGTCCGCCTCAATATCCTCCTCAATTTTTTTGAGGATTTTATCCATTTTGGTGCGGTTGGCTTTGTTGTCTTCAGCAGCAGTGTATTCACGACAGCGCTGACCTTTATATCGGAAGTCAAAAAACAACTTTCCATTCAGTTCACGAATACTAGCCATGGCAAACACCCCCATTAGCCATTGGAATCCCAAATGCAAAACTACTCGCATTTAAGATGTCCTTCTCGATTCGCTCCCAGATATAAAGAATCTTTCTACGTCCGAATGGGCGCACATAATGTACCCCTTCGATTAGAACGCTATCTTTAAGTTGTTCACGAATGGTGCGCGCATCGTATTGAATACGCTCTGCGAGTTGATCTGTTGTTAAAAATGTATTGCTCATTACGGTCTCCTTGTATATATTTACTAACATTAAGTAAGTTTAATTAACTAATGTAAACATATATTAACACATAAGGACAATTAAAGTAAATATATATTTACATATATTTATATTTATTAACAATGATACGTTTTTATTTACAAAAAATGATTTCTGAAAAACAGTTTCGTGAGAATAGAAGAATCACGATGGCTGAAATTACTGAAGCAACAGGGATTAATAGAGTGACGCTCTCTAAGATGATAAATCAGAAGGGCTACAGCACGGTGACTGATAACTTGGATAAGTTATGCAAGTTTTTTGATTGTAAGTTAGACGAGATTGCTGAGTATTGTCCGGATGAGGAAACTTAAAGATTGTTGGATTGTTAATAGAATTTTGTGTTACGAATTTATATTCGCGAAGTATTGCTATAGCGCGTGAGAAATTTTATTTCTTGGCTCTGACAGTTGTTATGATTTGTGTGCTATGCATGCCGCGACTATGCATAGTGTCGCTTGATTGGCTCAGCTAAAATCAACGACATCAATTCAAAAGCGTATTTGCGCCATGATTTGTCGGTAATTGGGTGAGTATCAAGAGTACATAATCATTACTTTCATCGAACTCATCGTAATAGTTGCTAAATTTATCGCAACTTTAAGAAGATTTCTGTTGGAGCATTTGAACCTTGTACCACGATATCTTTTAATTTAAGAATATTTTTGGCTTGATCTTTTACATCCAAGTCAAAATCAAAATAATTGTTTTCCGTTCTTCCATATTGGTTTCTATTTTGTATCCTCCAATAAGAAACTCCTTGGTCCAATCTAATAGTGATTGTTTTTTGATTTTGAAAATGCACAGTTAACGCTCGGCTATGCTGATTTGTTGCTTGCACAGCCGCTTTAACACCTACAGCATTGAACATCTCTTCAAGAACTTGATTGCGCTCTTGAGAGTTTAACCAATCAGAATAGATTAGCCCTGACAATCCTCTATTTTCAGAATAGTTACGCTTTTCTAATGTTTGTACTGCAAGAGTGACTGATTTCCAATGGTCAAAACCAACATGTTCACGCAAACCAATAACAACCTCCTTGAGCAGGGCTAATGCTAATGGGGTGAAAATATATTTATCGCTATACTCAATTGAAGCAATTTCATGTGTTGAGAGTTGCTGAGAAATTTCAATATGGGAGTTTGCAACAAGTAGCCAGAACCGTGAGCCGAACCCATCTAAATTGCCATCTAGTTCGTGGTGAACGAGAATTTCTTTGTCAGTTTGTATTGTTTTTGGAGTTTGTAATTGAAATTTTTCTATTAGTTTAGCATTCGTGCTTGCTACATTTTTTATTTGACCTTTAATTATCGTATTTGACTTACCCCACAAAGCGTTTGCTGTTAAAGCTTCACTATTTGCCAAGCCCCAAACATAATGCTCACTACCGTGCAGGCTCACTTCTGCAATAATATTACCGCCATTAGATTTTGGGAGTTCTGTTATTACATATGCATTAATGTTGTCATGATCTACTAGACTTCGCAGAGTTATTGCATCATCTTCGTGATAATGCCTTAAAGCATTTTCTTGGATAATAATGTTGACCTTTTTACCAAGACCAGCCAAATCATATGCCAGATATCTAAAGTCCGATATAGCGAAATCAGCATCTTGAGAATTACTTCCTAAGTAAAGCTGAGTAGATATTGCGTTAGAACTCTTACCTAATCTAAATATTGCCTCTGTAATCGTTTTTGTCTCGACTTCTGAGGTGTCTCCAAAATAACTGTACTCTCGAGGAATCACTAAAGCATCTAACCACTCACGAGTGAGAAATGTTTTAGCTTCAAGGCGGTTTAATTTATCAAACTCATGTCGATGTTCAAAATCTAAAAGGCAGGAAGGACAAGCGCTATCGCATTCTCGAATACAATTTAATTGATCTAAAGTTTTTTCAAATAGGTTGCCCAATAGATGCTCTGAGTTTGTTGTATAGCCCGCATGATTTTCATCAAAAATATAAATAGCTTGAACATGTCTTCCATCTTCTGCTTTAACTGCTTGCACAGCAGCCCCCAATTCAGATGATTGAATACCTAATTGCGCTGCTAGTGCATTACGCATTGCTACAGAAAGGGTATTGGCTATAGTAGTGTTGTTTAGCCAGTTTTCATTAAGGTCTTTTAGGTGAAACTCAAGAATATCTGTGTAAGTTTCAAATCCAAAACTAATTGATGGTTTAATTGACCAAGTATTGTCGCTACCAGAACATCTTTTATTGTCTTTCTTAGCAATAAGCCTGTTGTGCTCTTTTTTTGGATTTAATTTCTCAGAAAACTCATTTTCCTTGGTCATTGGCTCAGCACGCCCACAGGTTAAACATAGTGCATAGCCTGTTCCATTTTCTCCTTTCGATTGGTAAAACATTTTTCCAGAGTCACTGGCACGGTATCGTCCTAAATGTGGATTTTTAAGAGGAGACCAGTGACCTATCACAGATAATGTCGGGACTTCAGGCTTAATAAATTTTTGTTTCGTAATGTCATTTGTAACTGGATCATAAAAATCAACAGCGAATCCTGCGGGCTCTATATACTCAGTTATATATTTTGCCTCTATTGGTTCATGACATTGGTCACATTTTGATGCATTAATAAGTGCACCAGTAACTCCTGATGCACCACATTTATTGCATTTCCAAAAAAACTTCATCAATTGCAACTCATTTTTGGCCTGCTGCTCACTGGCAGGCACATGCCAATTGAGGGTGATCCCTGCCGATTTATACACTGCCCCATCAATCACCAGGTCAGAGCCTGGTGCATACTCTCGTAATGCCGTTACCATGTCTCTAGTAGGTAACTCGGCGCGGAACCGACGATTATCTTCACGTTGTCTACTATTTTCATCAAGCTTAGATTCAACTTTAAGATTGTTGAAAGTGACCAATGAAGTTGGGAACCCATACCCAGGTAAAAAGCCATAATTTGCTAAGTCTCTTAATAAATACTCACCTTTATGTCTTTCTTTACGATACTCCAATGCTTTTACAGCGGGATCATTGGCGCTTGCTTGCAATCTAATTTGCTCCTCAATAAGAGCAGTCCATTCTTGATGCCATAACCCTCTAACGCGCTCTATCATCTCTGCGGACGCATTTAAAAACAAGTCGAATGATTTATGTTCATAAGGTGAGTTTTTAATCAGTTGCTTAATTGCTTTTTCAAATCCTGGTGCTTCTTTTGAATATTTATTTAGCTTAGCTATAAACGTTTTCCATGGACCTTCTTCGCCAATAAAGAACTCGCCTGTAGTCAACTTGAGTGGATTATCGGTTTGGTAAGTACTTAAAAATACACCTAGCAAATATGAATTGATGTGACGTTGAATAATCAACTCACTAGATAGCGACACTTTAGGAGTTGGAAATTTATTTCCAAACGCCCAGCTAGTATTTTTAAATACATGTTGATCGTGAGGGTTGGCCTTACATAACGTGACTGCTGCTGATTTTGTCTCTGCACGTCGTCCAGCTCGCCCAGCGCGTTGAAGGTAATTTGCTGGGTGTGGCGGAACATTGTTCATTGCAACCAGTTGGATGCCACCAATATCAATCCCCATTTCCATGGTGGTTGAGCATGACAAAATATTTAAATCACCCGACTTAAATTCACGCTCATATTTAGCTAATGTTTTGGATTTTTGTTGTGCAGAGTGCTCTGCCGTTTTATAAAAGGGTGCACTTTCTAATACTTGGTCAGCATAGGTTGACCACAATGCCATTTGTCTCAGTTCTTTGATTTTATCTGAGCTTAAAATCCAATTTCTTGCAGAATTAATAAATGAGTCTGAAGACAAATCGTATTCTTTTGGAAATACTGGAGCATCAGTTTTTTCACACTTAGTGCGAGTTCTATTTTTAATTGGTGTGTAAGGGCTAAAGCCATTAAGCGTTACATCTAGAAATCTTCTTGTGTATGGACATACCCAAAGCTGTTTAGGGATGGCAAAAAATATAGAATCTAATTTAAGGTTATATCCACCAGCGGAATTCTGAAGCAGGTCATATTTTGTGAGATCGTCCCATGCTTTTCTTAAAATAGCATCGATAATGTCTTCGCCGTATTCTGTTTTTATATCTAGATTGGTTACTACTGCTAAGAGCGAGACTAAGATGCTCCTAGAGTTCGATCGCTTAACTGTAGGCCATGGCCTTTGCCCCTTTTTTGGCTCTTCTTTTGCAGAGCATAACCACGTATTAGGTAGCTGAATAGATAGCCAATTGCGCCACTCTTTGCCATGTAAATCTAAAGAACTTCCGGCACGGACAAAATAATCCATACAGATTTTTAAGAAATCTCGCCAATCATTGATTGTTAAACTAAACTCGGTCCATTTATCAGGAACGGTAGTAACTTTTTGAATGTTGGGATAGATTAAAGTAATTAAACCAAGTGTTTCTAAGTTGTTACTTTTTTTCGGTCTGCGTGCAAGTTCACGAAAAATTAACATTTCAGCGACTTTGTCAGCACCTTCTGAACTATTAAAAGTGCTTGATGCATAGTTTTTGTAAATCTGATGGACTCGCTCAAACTCAGCACCTTGGTTACAAATACCTCTTTTTAAGTCATTGAAAGACATTGTGATTATGGATGGTTGTGCTTTGGAAATGACTTCATCTAATTGCATCTGTAAGAATGACTTTATAGCTTCGTCAGGGGCTCTTAGTATTAAAGCTTTCAAATTAGATATCTCAGGACTCTCATCCGCGTTTTTAATGATTTGATTTACTTGATGATAAATCCAGCTTCTAACCTTTGCTCTCTCAGCATCCTGTTGAAGTTTTGTTGCAATTCTCGCCGTGCCTTGGCGGCTATCATTGAAGGTAAGTAGGCGTCTGCCTCTATAAGGCTTGTTCTTTGGGTCGTCTTGTCCATCTGGCGCATATTCCAGTAATGTAGGTAATATCCCGCCCAATAGGTATGGAGTACCAACACGGCCATTTTTAATTTTATTCTGTTTGCCATTAAGTGTAGCCGTGCAAGATGGACACTCCAAAACATCAGATGCAGGTGTGATTTCTATAGATAGCGCATTTGCATGATCAACTTCACAGTATTTGTTTGTAGTTTTATCAATAGTTTCAATAGCTGTGTTTGATTGATCAAACTTTCTATTTGTAATTAAGAGTCTTGTATATGTTGCGTGACTCTGTGAGGGTTCATTTTCATCGTCATCAGCTTCTCGTTCAAGTTCGAATTCATCTACATTTTTGTCATCTTGATAGGGCGAAATATCGATGCTATTTTCTTGTGCACTTAAATAGACCTCACCACAGTCATCACAAAAAATTAATTCATATACGGGAGCACCACAAAAACAATGGTTTCTCGGAGATAAATACACTTGACCATATGGCCAAGCTTTATCCATTAACTTGGGGCTGTGGTCGTGCTTATCTGAACAGTTAGGATCAGCACATGCCCATATTCCAGTCATGGTCTGATGATAAATATGTGCCCTTAAAGGCAGGTAGGCTGTTTGTTGCTTATTCTTTGCCGTGGCTAAAACGTCTAACCATCTGAGTGTTTTAGTTTGTTCTTCTACTGAGTATTGTTCCTTTTTGCCATATAACTCACTACAAATGTCATTAATATCTAAAGGTCGAGTTGTTGGTGTACTGGTGTTTTTATCAGTTGGTGTAAACAACTTGCGGATTTTATAGGCTGTTGGATGTTTTAATAAAGCTTCGTAAAGGACTTCTTCGTTATCTAAATTTTCTAGATCTGCTAGTTTTTGAGAAGCTGAATTTTTTGGTTCAGATAATTTAGGCACTTCACGCAAACCATAACGTAATTCAACCTGGCTCACATCGATTCCGCCAACATCTGCTAAAAACTGTCGTAGTGCTTGGCCTGCTTCTCCCTGAGGGTCACCAATAGTAGCTGATGTTGCAATAAACCTTACATCATTAGGGTCTACTTCAAATGCATGAATGACACGCCTAATTAATAAAGATAGCTCGGCTGCTTGAGAACCAACATAGGAGTGTGCCTCGTCAAGAACAATCCATTTAAGCTTGCCTTTTGACTTTGCAATAATCGGTTGGTCATCATTGCGAACAAGCATATATTCAAGCATTGTCGCGTTAGTGACTAAAATTGGAGGCGGTGAGACTCTAAGACTTTTTCTGTCAGCCACTTCAGATAAGTTTTTGTTGCCGCCTCTTTCTGCTTCTGTTGGTGTATTGCCGTTATAAAGACAAAATCTAATATTACGTTCAAAGTTACCAGTCCAAGCAAGTAAACGATCTTTTTGGCTATTAATAAGCGCATTGAGTGGATATAGGAATAATGCCTGGACTCCCTCTAGTGGTGCTTTGTTTTTTTCATACTCTCGTACAAGACCATCTAAGATTGGAATCATAAAACATTCGGTTTTTCCTGAGCCTGTACCACTTGCCACTACTAAAGATTTAGGTGTGTCAGCATTAAGCACCTGCCAAGACTCTAGTTGGTGTTGGTAAGGTTTAATGTCTTTTGCAAAGCGATAGTCTTCTGGTTTAGTTTTATTTTTTTCCGCTTCTTTGAGCTTTTCTTCGGTGATGTATGGTTTATCAAGTGCATCAATTAAGGATTTAGATAGCAAATCCTTGCTTAAACCTTCCATGGTCAGGTTGTATGGGCGCCAGCTAAACACAGGCTCAAATGTTGGCTTCGCAATAAAACTACCTTCTTCACCATAAGGTTTATTAAACAACTCAAAAAGGTGTTGTCTTAAAGGCAAGTTGCTTACATTTAACCAACTCATTACACCAGATGTAGTGCGTTGGGATAAATCGTTTAGTAAGCCCCTGAAATATTGCGTCTGCATCAAATATCCTTTTTTTTAGTTTTTATAACTGCACATAGCCTTTGGTGATCGCTCTGGCTATTGTTTTATCAAAAGCTGAAGCAAACCAATCCTGATCAAAGTTCTTAATGTTTTTTATGTCTAGATAGTTACTTTCATCATCAAGCCAAACTTCTTGTTCGCCTATTAGGCTTTTAATCGCCATGATAATCGGCAAGTTAATAACCGTTTCTTTAAAGCCAAAATCATTAGGGCACATTAACTCTTTGTAATCGGAACGTTTGAGTGAGCGTATTTCGCTGATAAATTTGCTAGGCCACTCTTCGTCATCTCTGCGTAATAATTTTTGCAGTTCAGACTCTTCACCATCAAATAATTGACCGAATAGCACATGTTCAAAAACTTGCGGGTGACCAATTACGCCTTGCATTTCTTGGTTAATCTGAATTCCATTTTTGGATTTGATGATTTCAAACATCATATTAAGGGATGGGTGATTCACGAGAAGAGAATTTAGCTTATTTATCAACAGATATTCAAAATATTGTTGCGCAAATGCCTCATCGGTATGTTTCTGATACACCTGCTTTTTTAAGTAAAACGCTGCATCTAACCAATTCTCTAAACTTACAAATTCCCAAAGAAAAGGCAGTTCAGACGAAAATCTTTGTATAAATTGCTCTGGTAATTTGCTGTCTCTCAAAGCCATAGAAGCCATGGCTTTAGTATTTTTAGAAAATAGGCGCCATAGATCTAAGCTAGTGAGGTTTAAGTGGCCTAAATTGTTCGCTAGATATTCAACATGCACCCAGTCTTTATGATTAAAGTTGTCACACATATCATGTATGACGGTACTTATACTTAGAGCTCGCTCTGCATTACTCGCAATTTTAAGTACATCTTTTAAATATAAATCTTCAGAGTCTGAGATTTCAACAACATCTTGTTCCAATGGCAGCATCATTGGCCTAAATTGAATCGATGAGGACTGCGATGGGTGGATCATCCAACAACCTGACGTATGATTTTGAATAGGGAATTTCCAAACGCCATTAAAAACACCCTCAGAAACGGTCTGCTCAAGATCAATCATATCTTCTTCAATATCATCAATTCTTGTAGCTTTTACTTCACACTTAGAAATTTGCAAATTATCATAATTCTGCAAATGTGCCTGACTAATCATAAACGAATGGGAGTTTTTCTCATACGCAAACTCGACGTCATATTTTTTAACAACTAATACAAAATCTTTTGCGCCAGATATTTTGACCCTAACCTCGACTTTGGAGTCAAGTTGGTCTGCAGAGTATAATAAGTTGCTTATGTTTTCTCTGAAGTCTATCAATGCAATTTCAAGTCTTGTATTCGCTTGATTCCGTTTGACTCTGCGAGTAATCGGGTCAACTTGTCTATACCCGTTGTCCTTAAGAGTGAGTTCAATTTCAACGAAATTTGATTGTTGTAAAAACGTAACAATTCTTATGCCATAAAGTTGCTGCAAACTTAATGACGTCTTATGGCTAAGTCTTTTACCTGCCGCATCAAAAGCAAGTACGCCTAAAGAAGGGAATGGCACCTTAATAATTGCTGATTTTGGATTCGATTGCCAGAATAGTTCAAACTCCACATACTCATCTGGAGTATTGGTACCGACATAGTTGCAATCAATATTACTACTATGGCCATTTTGATTAACAGTAATAGCTACACTTTCAGATAAGCATTTTAAATTGCTAATCTTCCAATTTTCTAAACAGATATTTCCACCGCCAGTTTCTTTGCTAGGGTTTATTTTTAGATTGGCCTGCTTAGGTAAAACTACTATTTTGGATGCCCATGTAATATTGTTGTTTTCTTTTACAACTACACGCATCGGCCCATAAGTTGAAAGCTGATTGTTTAAATTCTGGTTATTTAGATTGCTACAAACCGCATTGACTGATACTTGATTTCTAAGAGTAGGGCTTTGATTGATAAATTTAACAGCTTGGGGCGAACCTTTATAAGCCACAGCAGGACTCTGAAATATATCCCAAATACGTTCACCAAGGAGTGCATATTCTTCATCAATAACATTTTCACATCTTGGTTTAATGTTGTATTGATCATCATCGCAAGTAAACGTAACTTCACTATCAATCAAATAACATGTTTTGTCAGTTAGCCCTTCAACATCATACTTTTGTTCGAAAGACGCATTAATTGTGAAGTTGGACGGTACAACGACAAATAGTTTTGAAGCTTTAAATTTACCAGCGCCAACTTTCAAGAACTTAAACTGCTCAATCTCATCAGATGCATCAAATATCCAAGGCGCATCTTGGTTCAATTCAAAACCACCCAATAACTCTAAAGTTTTAATATCATTGTTGGCATTTTTTAATGTTGCAAAATGTTCATTGTGAGCATCTCTAAATCTAGGGATGGTTTCAAAATCAAACTTATAATTTGCCTGTCCGGCTAGGCGCCTAATTGTGATTTCATGAGACCGCTGATGGTTGCTAATAATTAACGTAATCACACGAGTTAAAAAGTTGTCATCAACACCAAAACACTTTTTAATCGAATCTTCATCGATATTTTGTTTAGGTAAATTGAGCTGGGAAATGATCTTTACCTTGTTTTCGATAACATCAATATATCGCTCAAGTATTAAGTTAAACTTTGCTTTTTCAGCCTTAATCTTAATACCATCTTTAATAAATCTTTCAAGAACACCTTTGGCATTTTCATCATCCATAGGCAACGGAAATCTATCACGCCAGTTAACCTCGAATTGATTTAGTCTTTCAATTGCATTGCTTGCAGATTCTAATTTTGCATCTGCCTTTAACCTTAAAAAGGTAATGATAATTTCGGCAAGTAAACTAAAAATTTCCTTTTGCCGATAAGACCTTGGTAATTCATTTTTATGGCTCTCAATGATGCCATTCACACTCTGATGATCTGGAAATGCAAGGCTTACAACGTCTTTTAATACTCTATTAAGCAGGCGATTTAAATTGCCGTGGCCTGTAGCAATAAGCTTTAAAGGCAGCCCACCCTGGCTGGCAATGTTGCCAATAAACTTTAAATTACCAATATCTTTGTTGAGTTTTAGGTTCCATAACTGAAAACCTTTTTCAATTGCCTCAGATCGTGTATTGCTATTTAACTCACTAGACTTTATTCCAACTGAGTTGAAAATTGGCTCCCAAGCCATGCCAGAACCATCGTATTCACGTTGCCACCAAATTGCAGCATATAACACAAACAACTGAGGGAAATCCTTAGATATATGGAAGACATAATTGATATCATAATGTTTAAGGTATAAATCTATATTCTCAGACAAACATTCTTTTAAATCTAAAAACTCTTCAGAACTTACTTTATAGGCATACAAAGGAGCGCCTTGAATATCACTTCGTGAATTTTTGGCAAGAAAGTTAATTTTCCACTGAGATAAGTTCATATTCTTTTTCTTTGGCTATAAAAACTCAATTGCTTATTATTTATCCAAGCTCTTTAATTTAATGATGATTGACTGTTTTGCGTTATCAATCACATCTGGATTAGTTTTAATGGAAAGCTTAGATTTTGGTTTTTTCTCTAAAAAGTAATTGATTCTTTCCATGCTGGCTGGAGATGGGTGAGGAAGGCCAAATAAAACTCGGCTTTCAGCTACAACCCCAGTTTTTACTAGCAATTGCATTGCTTCAGCAGGTTTTGGGCCAAGTGGAACAAAAATAGAGTTTTTAAGCATCTCTGCCTCTTTGCCAAAATGCGCGAGCAAATGGCTTTTTAAGAGTGGGTGCTTAGTCATATTAGGTGTACCGTTATAGTTTCCACCCTTAACAAACACTGGGTATTTTAATACAGATGTAGAGTGCAACAGATGCGATTGGGTATTAAATAGGTCTGCGCAACTATGGATACCTAACCATTTTTGTATGCCAACAAAATCAAGCATATCCACTAAATTTTTTCGCATAGCACCAGAAAAAGCCGCCTTCTTTTTTATATCTATCAGTGTTTCATCAAAGCTTTTTCCAGCCTTGATATTACTTTGCGCAGCGATTAAAGCGTTCTTTAATTGTGTAAATCCTGGTGTAATACCAACAATAACTATCTTTGCATCTTGGTTGATGTAATCAAATGGCACGTAATAAATACTCATGTCACCTTCTGCATCCATAAGCAATGACTTTGGCAATAAAGTGATGTCTGTGATTAGCGATAAATCGAGAGTTTGTATTGCTTCGGCGTAATTTTTAAATTGTGTTGTAATCATTATTATTTTTAATCTTTAGTTATTTGTTAAAAGCCATTCATATTGTCTTCTTGAATAAGAAATCAAATCAGAGAAGGTCATAATTTTTACATTTGGCTCCCTTCTTTCTTGTGTTGGTAAATCGCTACCAAGTTTTCCTCCTATCACAAATATATTTATTTGCTTGTCGATACCATTTTGGTGAAAGTCATTTCTATAAGCTGTTGCTTGTTGGTAGTCTTCAAAAACTAATGTATGTGATGGCCTCTTGAACTCAATCAATAGTCGCTCGCCATTTAGATTTTCAGTTAAAAACAAATCCGGGCGCTTACTTGCTCTGTCACCTACATACTTCTTACCTAAAAATTGTTCTACCTGAGATTTAAGTGTTTTGTTTGAACTAAAAAGGCTATGTTCAGAGCCAAATAACCATAAGTTATTTTCGATGGCTTGATGAACATGCTTTTCTAGTGTTTCTTGGTTGTTACATATTTCTTCAAGTGAATCAATAAACCGTAATCTATGGTTAGCTTGCTCTGCGACCATAGCTATTTCAACAAAGCCAAATTCTTCTAGTGCTTCAGCAAATCTAGCAACATCAGAATGTTTCGCTTCATTGATATGCTCAAGTACTTGTCGATAATCATCGCGTTCAATAGCATCTAGAATGACATTTACGATTGGCTCTAATTTAGAAGTTGGCTCTTGGTAGAATTTTTCGAGAATTTTTTGAATAGCCTTTTCAGCAAATACGCGTCTATTCTCAGGTAACTTGGAAATTCTCTCCAGAGCTTCTTTTTTTAACCTAGCTTGAGCAAGTTGAATTTCTTGACCGTAAACAGCCTTAAGCTGTTCGCGCAATATCGGAGCAATCAATTTGTACAGTTCTTGCTCTGTTTTACTACCTTCAATAATTGCACCCCAGTCGGCTGTAACATCATCTATAGGGGCATTTATTTCAACCTCACCGAAACATTTTGATAATAATTTTGACGGTATATCTTCAGCTTTATCTAGACCAAAAAAACTTGGGTCGCCAATCACTTTACCGTTAAACCGAATACTGATGCCAGGCTTTCTAAGTTTTTGTTTGGTATCAGTTACCGTACAGCGTAAATTAATTGTGCCGATCAAATCAGACGTAATTTCAACCTCTTTAAATTCACCACGCAAATCATCAATGTCTAATGGTTTGCCATTAATAATTATTTTGAAATCATCTTCACGTCCATACTCAGCAATTAATAATTGCCTTAATCGCTCAGGCGAGGGGAAACTTAAGTTTTGGTTTAAATCTGATAAAACAATTCTGGTGCCATGCTCCTTCTCTGTTGAGGCAGCCTCAGTGATTCCAAGTGGCATTTCAGCTAAACCATCGTGGTTTTCGAGCATGTTTTTATCAAGATTAAATGTGGATTTTGATCCCCGAGCATAAGTAATCAAGGTCATGGCTGATGCTGTCATTAACCCTGCAAACTTACCAATACCTTTACTACCTTTTACTTTTCTTCTTTTTGCCCTAGTAAACTCACCGCTTCTTGAACGTCTGTTTCTGGCGATATTTAAATATTCACTTTCCAGTTCACTAATGGTCATGCCAGTACCATTATCTTCAATAATGATAGGCGCAGCACTGAACGGTTCGGGTAAGGTAACTTCAACAATTTCAGCATCAGCATCCCAAGCGTTATCTATCAATTCTTTTATCGCTTTTTCAGGTGATCGATAATTCTCACTGAGCAATATTGGTAAACGGGTATCGACTTTGAACGTATGCTGAGTCATAGAATTAAAGTTCTCCAGAAAATGCTTTTTGACTTAGGGTTTTAAAGAGAGATTGTGACTCTTCTAAGCTTTGTCGAGCTTTTTCCTTTTTGGACTCTACAATTTGCATGAGCATTACAAACTGCTTTTGAAGTTCAACTGGTGGGTTAATGATTGGAAACTGTTCTATATGATCTTTATTTAACTGTCTTTTATCAATCCCACCTACACATACACTTCTTATGTAATCACGATATTCCCTTGTTGTGAGAATGAATAAAATCAATTCATTTAATTCTGGATTCTTGAGTCTTATTAAATATACGTGACCATTAATATTGGCAGCATCATCTTCGCCTAAATACATCGCAGCGCGACCAAGGCTACTATTTTCGGTATTAATTCTTCCTGTTTTAGTCATCAAAATATCTCTATTTTTGAGACTACTTTTAGCCATTTTTTTATGAGTAGCATGATCTAGATATGCAATGTCATCCAACTCTAATTTGTTTTTCCACACATTCTGACTTCTAAAGAAAGCAATCCCTTTATCAACGTAGACTTCACGCCCTCCTGTTGGCGTATTTCCACTGTGGATTTTTGTTGATAACTCTTTTAAATTTTTAACATCCCACCCCATTGTGTTCTCTACAGGATCACCAAACATATCCATAAACACGGCGCGAAGGAATTCGTCGGCGAGTTTGATGGCTTCTTGTCGTTTGCGGCGGATGGCATCCGCTTTGTCAAGGATAGCGGCAATCCGTTTTTGCTCTTCTAGTGGGGGAAGGGGGATTTCAATTTTTTCTAAAACAGACTTCCTAAGAGCAGGCACTGTAGTTGCATCAGCATAGTTGTATAAATTCAACCTACACATAAAATGATAAAGGTAATCAACATCTATCAAATTCAAATTTGGGATTAGACCCATAGCGTTATTGTCGATTAAGATTTCTATTTCAGTAACCGCCCTGAAGTTTTGTCGAATAGCTTCTCCAATCTTTGCAAATACTATTGTTCCTATAGGAAGGGCTTTTGCCTTGATTTGAGGAAGCTCATTTTTATCAAGATAATTTCCTGCAGAGGAAATGTACTTTTTACCCGCTCTAGCTATGGTCGAAATGTCCCCGACCTTAGCAAAAGGAAAGTCACCAGTTTTTTTGCCTTGCAAAATATTAGGAAATCCAAACCCAGCTTTGAACTCTCCTATTTCCCCCAATTCAACTAATGGCCAACTCAAAGCATATCCTCCAACTCATCCAAATCAGCCAAGATTTCTGCCTCAAGTGATTTGAGTTTTTGCAGAATAACTTTTGGGTTTTCGTAACTTTCTTCTTTATGTATCACTTCTTTATAACGCTTAATAGAGAGGTCAAACTTTTTTTCTATAATGACTTTTGCATCCACCACAAATGCTTTTTGCGTTTTGTCACCAAATGCTTGGTTGATTGCCTCTACACTTGCATTACTTTCAACTAGTTGGCGATATTGCTTCCATTTGGTAATGGCATCGGGCAGGTCGTTGCTGTCGTTACCTTTTAGTTCGGTGCGTTTGTCATCGAGTGAGTAGCCGTCGGCTTGCAGGTCGTAAAACCATACCCGCTCTGTACTGCCGCCTTTGGCGAATATCAATATGGCGGTGCTCACTCCTGCATAGGGTTTAAACACGCCACTTGGCAAGCTGACGATACCTTCTAGCTGGTTTTGCTCGATAAGTGTTTGCCTTAATTGTTGGTGGGCGTTGGATGAGCCAAACAGCACGCCATCGGGCACAATCACAGCGGCACGGCCACCTAATTTAAGTGCAAGCAGAATATGGGCAACAAACAGTAGCTCTGTCTTTTTGGTTTTCACTATGCCCAATACATCTGGGTTGGTATTGGTTTCATCCAAGCTACCTTTAAACGGCGGGTTGGCTAGAATGACATCAAAAAAGTCTTTCTCTTGTTTTGGGTAGTGTTCTTTAATGGATTTGCTCAAACTATCTTGATACAAAATATTGGCATTGGCTACGCCATGTAGTGCCATGTTCATGCTAGAAACTCTTAGCATGGTGGTATCAAAATCAAAGCCCCAGAACATATTTTTATTGATGTGATCGCGGTAGGGTTCTAATAAATCGCCTGTGTAATTTTTGTTGCCTTCTTCATCGATTAATATGCCAGCCTCGCTAGAGTGTTTGCGGTTGAGGTATTCCATAGTGCGGGCTAAAAAGCCAGCAGTGCCACAGGCTGGATCACACACTGTTTCAGTCGGTTGTGGGGCGATTAATTCAATCATCGCGTCAATGATGTGGCGCGGTGTGCGAAACTGCCCATTAATGCCTGCTGTAGTCAGTTTGCTCAATAAGTATTCATAAATATCACCTTTAACATCACTTTGAGTAAGGGGCAACGCATCAACCATCTCGATAGCTGAAACCAAAACGGATTCATTTTTGATTTCCAGGTCGGCATCTTGCATATATTCGCCTATGTGACCGAGTGATTCTGTAGTGCTGTTATCCACTTGCCCAAGCTTGGCAAAGTAGGGGTATACATTTTGCTTTAGGTGCTTATGTAACTCTTTTCCGCTTAGGTTTTTAAAGTTTTTCCAGCGTAACAATTGGCCTTCTGGCGAGCTGGGAAAAAGCTGATTGTATGCTTTACCTGTGCGTGCGGCTTTGCGTTCGGCAAGCTCCTCCTGCATATCAAGCATGCGGGCAAACATGAGGTAGCTGATTTGCTCAATTACTGTCAGTGGGTTGGTGATGCCACCTGTCCAGAATTTCTCCCAAAGTTTGTCGATGTTGCTTCTTATTTGTCCTGTTAACATTATTTTTCTCTTTAGTAATTACTTAAACTTGCGTTGTTATCTGTATTCGGTTTAATAAAAGGTCCAAGCACGGCGATGAGGTCGTCAACATCTTGTGGTTTAAATACACCGTCTATACCTTCATGTGAAATGCTGTTGAATGGCGCATCGTAAAGCGTTTCGATATTGATAGTGCCATGTTCAGCAATGTAGTTTTTAAGCAGGTTCATAAACTTAACCTGTTGCGCGGTTAGACTCGGGTGTTGGTGCAAGAAGTTTTTAAAGTGCTCTTCTACGGCATTAGGATCAAGGCCTATGAGCTCACGCACGGTAATATCGAGCTGTGTTGCTGTGCGGCCATAGAACTCATTTAGCACATCTAAACTGACACCGGGATGGGTGGTGAGGATGGTTGATGTGAGGCTGTTAAGCTCATGCTCGTTAATGGCTTCACCTTGTTTAATCTTTTGCAGTGTTGGGTTGGCCTGCACCATGTTTTCCAGAATCTCTTTAATTCTGCGGCGATACATTAGCGCTTCGTCTGCACCAAGTACGTTGTAAACTCTTTCTTGTTGCTGTACATTTGAATCTCTTGTTTGTGTAGATGGTGTTGTTTCGTACTCAATACCACCTTGACGGTATTTCATAATGCCGCGCAATTCAGTACGGGCAAACTCTAGCGTTTGTATGCTTGCTTTTTGCCAGAAGGCGGCGCTTCTCACTTGGGCAATGACACTGTCTTTTTGTCGTACTGCTTGAATATTAATAGCGAGTTTATTTAATTGGTTAAGAAGCAGATCGCGCCCATCTTCAAAGCAGCTGGCTTTTTCAACGAGACAAATTTCGACTTGCGCAATTAGCTTGTCTAAAGTGGTGGCATGTTTATCATGCAGTACACGCGCAGCCATGAGTGGGGAAATGGCATTGGCTAGTAGGTGCTGCGTTTTGGCATCAAACTTAGTCAGCAACTCAGTTTGTTGTAGTAAATGCACATTTCTAAGCTCACGTTTTACAGCGATGCTGTCTTCAGGCAAGTCATTGATATCAGCTTTAATGAGGCTAATGGCTAAATCAAACGCTGCTGCATGGTTATTTTTGATTGCACTTTGTGCAAGCGCCACTCTAACTTCAAAAGTTGTTTGCAGGAGTGATTTGCCACCGACATCTTCAGGTTCTTGGTATTCTTGCTCAAAAAAATCAAAGTTGCCGTAATGGTCAAAAATCAGAAATTCTTTTTTATGCTTGCCCGCGCCAAAAAGATTAGCTCGTAAACGTGTGCCACGGCCTATCATCTGCCAAAACTTAACCCAAGATTTTATTTGTTTTGCAAACACGAGGTTGACCACTTCTGGGACGTCAATGCCGGTGTCTAACATGTCAACTGAGATGGCAATTCTGAAGTTGTTATCTGGCTTTTTAAATTCTTTGATTAGGCTATCAACATGTGGAATGCCGTTGTGAATTACCTTACAGACTTTTGTACCGTATTGTGGATAAAGTTTACAAAATAGTTTCTCTAAATGCTCTGCGTGTTTTTGTCTTTGTGCAAAGATGATGGTTTTACCTATCAAGGAACCTGTTTCATCTTTAATTCCGTTGTTAACTAGGTTTTCTAAAATAATGCGGTCTGTATCTTCACTAAAAATCGTACGGCCAATGTTATGGCCTTCTATGGTTGTGTTTTGAGCTTCTTCTAAACCTAAGTCTTCTTCTAGTTGGAGTTTTTGGTCCGCACTAAGATCATTGTAATGAATGCCATCTCGTAAAAATTCCGTAGTGAGATCTTTAACGCGATAAGGTACGAGGTATGGCGGCTCATTATTAATAGCTGCATCTAAACCAAACTCAAATGTTGGGTCTGTCGTTTCACAATCAAATATATTAAATGTGTTGCGGCTGATAAATTTAACAGGTGTGGCAGTCAGGCCAAGTTGTAGTGAGTCGAAGTATGTAAATAAATCGCCGTACTTGTTGTAGATGCTGCGGTGGCTTTCATCGGCAATAATGAGGTCAAAGAAACCGACATCAAGTTGCGCAAAGCGGTTCATCATACCTTGGTAGGTGGCGATGTAAATGCGCGCATTTTGATCGATCTTGTTTGTTTCACCAATCACACAGCGTGGTTCGCTAGGTAGATTGATGTTAAAGGCATCATCAGCTTGAATGCGGAGTTCTTTTCTATCGCATAAAAAGAGAACACGTTTTGCCCATCCAGTACGTAATAGCAATTCAGCCAACGCAATGGCAACACGTGTTTTACCTGTGCCCGTGGCTTGAATGATAAGCGCTTTTCTACGCTGTTTTTGAAAGTGAGCTGCAACCGTTTTAATCGCTTCAATCTGATATGGGCGGTCTGCAATACTCAAGTCTGGATTGTGCTTTTCTAATTCAGCCACTCGGTAATGGCGTTGGTAGATCAAGTAGTTTAGACTTTCTTTACTGTAAAAACCGTAAACTGGTCGGTAAGTGTTGTATTGGTGGTCATCCCATATAAATGATTCATATCCGTTGCTGTAGAAAATTACGGGGCGTTGATAGCCCATGTTTTCAAGGGCGTCGGCATACAACCTCGCTTGCTCTCGTCCGGCTTGTAAATTGGTGTTCCCAGATTTTTTTGCTTCTACGACGGCGAGTGGCTGGCCGTTATCGCCCCAAAGCACATAATCAACATAGCCTTTGCCTGATTTGTTGTTGGGGAATGCAACCTCGAACTCAAGACTAACTTGATTGGTATTTTTAATATCCCAGCCAGCTTGGATTAACATGCTATCGATGAGAAGTGCTCGGGTTTTTGCTTCACTCCACTGCAAACTGTCGGCAATTTTTTGACTGTCGTGTTTGCTTTTTTCTTGAGTCTCAATGGTCGTTTCTACAGTTTGGTTGTTTTTGGCTCGCTCAATTTCGAGTTGCTCCATTAACAGTTGTAGCGCTTCTTGTTGCTTCTGCAGTTCCTTCTCGTAGCTTGCCTTTTCTGCCTGATTAGTTGATTGGGCTTTTATATCTTGAAAAGCTGGAATAGCTTCTTGAGCTTTGTTGTAGTATTTGATGGCCATGTACATGGCTAGTTGATAGGCAGTGCCAAGCGCGATTTGAGCGCTTCTAACATCACCATCTGCACCATGGGCCGTATCATTACCCTGAACGCGTAAAAAGTGAATTTGATGTATTAGCGCTTTACTAACACTGCTTTCAAAAACAGGATTTTTAACCAAATCATAAAAGCTGGCTTGTGGCAGTCTTGGTAGTTGTTCCTTCTGATAAATAACTTTGGTAACTTCTTCAGCAAACCCTCTAAGGCGTGTAAGTGCACTACCTGCATCAATGTGCAGAACAGCCTCAGCTAATCCACCCAAATTGGCAAGCAATTCATTTTCTGGTCGAAGGAATTCAAAGTTTGTTGATTTCATAAATATTATTCTCATATTGGCTATATAGCGAAAGTCGTGCCAAGTTTTATTTTATGCCGTATTTTTCCATCCAGTTATTGAGCGTTTGATAGTTTTTTAGCCCGAGTAACTCCGCTGCACGAGTCTTGTTGTTATTAGTTTTTGTTAGAGCTTCGCTGATGTATTGGCGTGTAATTTCCCCTATAATCTCTTGTATATCAATACCTTGAGAAATATCTCTTCCAGAGAAATCACCTTCTTTACCAGGTATTTGAAACAGCGCTTGCTGCATATCTTCGGCAGAGATGCTATCTCCTTGGCTCCATATCGCAGCTCTGAGAATGGTGGAATGTAGCTCTCTGATATTACCCCGCCAAGGATGCTTAAGGATAACATTTCTTGCGCCAACAGAAATATTCTTATTATTTAGACTGGTATCTTTCTCTGCAATCCCGGTTAGTATCAGATCAGTCAAAAATGATATATCTCCATCTCGCTCTCTCAAGGGCGGTAAGTTCAGAACACCAACAGCTATGCGAAAGAATAGATCTTCACGGAATTTTCCTTGCGCTATCGCATCAATCAAGTTGCGATGTGTTGCCGTAATGATTCTTACATCAACACTTTGTTCCTGTGTACCACCAACCGGAGTGAAAGTCCCTTCTTGCAGAACCCTTAATAGCCGTACTTGAACGTCCGGTTCTAGCTCTCCAAATTCATCTAAAAATAATGTACCACCATTAGCTTGCTCGAATACCCCAGGCTTATCTGTAACCGCGCCTGTGAATGCACCTTTTTTATGCCCAAATAATATTGAATCTACAAGCTCTCTGGGAAATGCACCGCAATTTACGGCGATAAACGGCTTATCTAAACGTGGACTTGCATTGTGAATTGCTCTAGCAAAAAGCTCTTTTCCAGTCCCTGTCTCTCCATTTATCAGCACTGGCACATCTTTCTGGGCAAGAACTTGTGCTTGTGCTTTCAACACGTTCATTCGATGATTTCGCGTCAAAATATCGTTAAATGCTGCATTTGGCGGAATGGCTTGATTTGTTAGTTGTACCAGTTGACTACTAGTTATCTTTTTCGCTTGGGGTATATACTCTGCCGAGATATCAAATGGGATCTCTATTTGCTGAACACCCTGTTCAATTGATGATTGGTAAAACTTAGCTGCGTATTTGGTTTTCCCCAATAAAAGCCATACGGCTTGCATTGCTGGGGTGCCAGGGCTTAAAAGAATTGAACATTGAATATTAAGGCTATCAAGACGATTTAGATGCTTACTCGCCACACCGTAAATCTCGGAAAAGTTGATTGGTGAAGTTAACGGTTCATAGTGAGCATTTATTTGGCAACTAACTTGTTGGGATAGATTTTCTAGATAAGGTGATATAACACTTGTAGGATATGTGTAGAGAAGCTCTACGGAATCAAACTTTTCAGAACGCAATGTTGCTAAGATTGGGCCTGGCTCAGTTGATTCTGTAGCTTTTAGGTCATTACCTCCAACCCAGCAAATTAGTATATTCTTTTTATTGATTACCATACCCTAAAGTCCGAAATACCTGTTATTGCAATTTCAAGTTTCTTAGACCCTGATTTGCTTTTAATGGATTTTTATTTGATACTATTCTACATGCTAATAATTATTTTAGCTTGTCAATGGTACTGGTCAGTATGTAGGTCAAAATTCTGCAATCAATAAATAAGATTGAAGCCGCGAAATTTTTTCTTAGCTGATAAATTGTCCATCATTAGATTTATGATGAGGATGCACTTAGGGTCATTTTTAATAGGATAGAATTTGTGTGAATTCTTTATGGGCTAAACTTGGGCTATAGATGGGCCATGGCCCAAAATGAAAACGCCCCAATCTCTCGAGAGGGGCGTCTTTATTGGTGGTGAAAGAGGGACTTGAACCCTCGACCCCAGGATTATGAATCCTGTGCTCTAACCAGCTGAGCTACATCACCCTTTAAATCGGTTGCCAAAACTTTTGCAAGGGCGCAATTTTAGTGGTTTAGGCGAAAATTGTCAAAGCTAGTTTGCAATTTTTAAACACTACAAACGTGTGAAATTACACGTTAAATCTAAAGTGCATCACATCGCCATCTTGCACGATGTATTCTTTGCCTTCCAAGCGCATTTTGCCCGCTTCTTTAGCGCCTTGTTCGCCTTTATTTTTTACAAATTCATCATAGGCGATGACTTCTGCACGAATAAAGCCGCGTTCAAAGTCGGTATGAATCACCCCTGCGGCTTGTGGTGCGGTGGCGCCTTTTTTAACGGTCCATGCGCGCACTTCTTGCACACCAGCGGTAAAGTAGGTTTGCAGGCCTAGCAAGTCGTAAGCTGCGCGAATTACACGGTTCAGGCCTGGTTCATCTTGTCCAAGTTCGGCTAGAAACAGGGCTTTGTCTTCATCTTCAAGTTCAGAAATTTCAGATTCAATTTTGGCACAAATTGCAACCACCGGCGCGTGTTCTGCTTTACCTAAATCAATCACTTTTTGTAGAAACGGGTTGTTTTCAAAGCCGGTTTCATTAACGTTGGCAAGGTACATCACAGGTTTAACTGTAATCAGGCAAAGTGGTTTGAGTATTTGCAGTTCATCGTCATCTAGCCCGAGAGTACGCACGGCTTTGGCTTGGTTTAAGCAGGGTAAAACTTTATCTAAAACGGCCATTAAAGCAATGGCGTCTTTGTCACCGCTTTTTGCTTTTTTACTTTCGCGGTGCATGGTTTTTTCTACCGTTTCCATGTCAGCCAGTGCAAGTTCAGTGTTAATGACTTCAATATCAGACATCGGGTCAATTTTATTGGCCACATGGATCACGTTGCCGTCTTCAAAGCAGCGTACTACGTGTGCAATCGCGTCAGTTTCGCGGATGTTGGCTAAAAATTTATTGCCTAAGCCTTCACCTTTTGATGCGCCTGCTACCAAGCCGGCAATATCGACCATTTCAACAATTGCAGGTTGAACGCGTTGCGGCTTAACAATATCAATCAACGGCTGCATGCGTGTGTCTGGCACTTCTACAATGCCGACGTTAGGTTCAATGGTGCAGAATGGGTAGTTCTCAGCCGCAATGCCTGCTTTGGTAATCGCGTTAAATAAAGTGGATTTCCCCACATTTGGCAAACCTACGATGCCACATTTCATATTATTTTCCAGTTCATTTTTTAGTGTGCAATTTTAACATTGCGTTTTCAAACTCGCCTGCAAGCATTAAGTCCAACAGTTTAGCGCTTTCGGTAATACTGTCGTCTATTGCATTTTTTTCATCTTTTAATGGGGGCTTAAGTACATAATTGACGACTTCATTGCGATCACCCGGGTGACCAATGCCGATTCTTAAGCGCCAATAGTTGGGCGTACCGAGAGCGGCATGAATATCTTTTAGGCCATTATGTCCACCGTGCCCGCCAGCAAACTTTAATTTAATGCCGCCTGCGGGTAAATCCAGCTCGTCATGAATCACCAGAATTTCAGCAGGAGTGATTTTGTAGTAATTAGCAAGTGCAGCTACTGCTTTGCCGCTTAAGTTCATGAAGGTGCTCGGTTTGAGCAACCAGGATTCCTGGTTAATTTTTCCAACAACGCCCAAAAACTTTGCATCACTGACCAATTTTGTATTGGTTTGTGTGGCAATCTGGTCTATCCACCAAAAGCCTGCGTTGTGACGCGTGCGTTCGTATTTATCGCCAGGGTTGCCTAGGCCTACAAAAAGTTTAATTCCACTCAAGTGCACCTCTGAAAATCCATCCTTCGTCATCATACTGCGTTGCTCATAAAAAATTACTCCTTACATATAAAACATATGCGGCGTCATAATTTTTTATTCGCGCCTTGTCTGATTTAGAAGTTTGGGTTTTTAGAGGTGCACTGATCATGAATAGTATCAATAAAAAACGCGCACTTCATGAGAAAGTGCGCGTTTAGTTTGCATGCTTATAAACTTAAGCTGCTGGAGTTTCAGTAGCATCTGCGGCAGCTGAAACACCACCGCGTGTTTTAGCGATAGAAGCAACAGCGGCATCATCACCGTGCGCCAATTGTACAAATTCAACACCTTTTGGTAGTTTGATTTGTGACAAATGGATTGAGTGGCCGATTTCAAGACCTGACACATCAACTTCAATAAACTCAGGCAAATCTTTTGCCAAGCAGGTTACATCGGCTTCTGTTTGCACATGTGCAACAATACCGCCGCCTAGTTTAACACCAGGAGCTACGTCCGCATTGGTGAAGTGGAAAGGCACTTTAACGTGAATTTTTTCAGTGGCGCTTACGCGTTGAAAATCGATATGCTGAATGGTGTTGCGTACTGGGTGCATTTGAAAATCACGTAACAATACGTTTTCTTTTTTGCCATCAAGGATAAGGGTTAACACTGAAGCGTGGAAAGCTTCGTGACGGAATTGCAAGAATAATTCTTTAGCATTCAGTTCAAGTGTTACCGCATCTTTACCAGCACCATAGACCACACCTGGTACTGCGCCTGCGTGACGAAGACGGCGGCTCGCACCCGTACCTTTTGCGTCACGTTTTACTGCATTGATTTCAATAGTCATTTTACTACTCCTAAATTTTTACTACACTTACTACACTATAAACTGCACACCGCGACCAGTATGCAGGGTTAAAAACTTTAAACAATTATTGAGTAAATTAACAATAACTAGAAGGTGAGCTGAAGACAGTACATTTAGTACGGCAAGGCGAAGCCGACAACGTTAGTGTTGTTTTTCTCGATAATTTAATCCATGAACAGTGACGACACTGAATCTTCACTGCTGATTCTGCGTATTGTTTCCGCTAGCAACGCAGCTGCGCTTAATTGACGAATTTTTTTGCAATTTGCTGAATCAGGTCTTAATGAAATGGTGTTAGTGACCACTAATTCATCAAGCTCTGAATTTTGAATACGTTCAGCAGCACCGCCAGATAATACTGGGTGTGTTGCATAAGCAACTACTTTAACTGCGCCATGTTTTTTGAGTGCTGCGGCTGCTTCACACAGTGTGTTTGCGGTATCGACCATGTCGTCCATAATCACACAGGTGCGACCAGCCACATCACCAATGATGTTCATCACTTTGGCGACATTTGGTTTTGGGCGACGTTTGTCAATAATGGCTAAATCTGAGCTGAGTTGTTTTGCGCATGCACGTGCACGCACCACACCGCCGACATCAGGCGAAACAATGACTAAATTTTCATGATTTTGACGTAACAAATCGGCCAGTAAAATTGGCGTTGCGTAGATGTTATCAACAGGAATATCAAAGAAACCTTGAATTTGATCTGAGTGTAAATCCATCGTGAGTACACGATTAACACCAACACCCGTTAACATGTTGGCCACGACTTTTGCGGTAATTGCTACACGCGCTGAGCGTGGGCGACGGTCTTGGCGCGAATAACCTAAGTAAGGAATGGCCGCAGTAATACGCCCGGCTGATGAGCGGCGTAGCGCATCAACCATGACCATGACTTCCATCAAGCTGTCGTTAGTAGGGTGACTGGTAGATTGCAATACGAATACATCGCGACCGCGTACGTTTTCCAGCAACTCAACCATCACTTCGCCGTCAGAAAATCTGCCTACATCCACGCGACCAAGATCAATGCCCAAGTGACTGGCAACTTCTTGCGCGAGCGCTGGATTGGCGTTGCCAGTAAAGACCATCATGTTGCCGTTAGACACTATTTGATTTCCTATCGTGCTAGTTGCGATTAAATTCTGTGAATCACTAAAAAATAAAAGCGTGTAAATCAAAAAATCTACACGCTTTTATTTTAATGTCATTTCAAACCATGCTGACGGTTTGTCAGCACTTTAAATTTATGCAGGCCATTTGCCTGCATATTAAAATTGGCTGAGGAGGAAGGACTCGAACCTTCGGATGCTGGGATCAAAACCCAGTGCCTTAACCAACTTGGCGACTCCCCAATATTTAATTAGCTTATTTAATTAGACGCGAAGTCTATTAAAGGGTGCAGATTTAACCCTTTTGCAACAAATCCCCTGACAGAAAATCCTAAGACCTCTTTTGGTTTTTGATTGCATATTTCGTTAGCAATTTTTTCGTTAGCGACTTCTAAAAAAACAGAAGCCCCTGAACCGCTCATCCTTGCATCACCAAATTGTTTAAGCCATGTTAAACAAGCTTCAACTGCCGGATATTCACTGCAAACTATTTTATCAAGGTCATTTGTAAATTCAGGAGGTATGTTCCCACTCGCTGAATTTCCAGTGCTTAATTTAGACGCCCCTGAAAAGTCCGACATTGTCTTAGGAATTGTATTTTTTGTCAATCGCTTATTCGCAAAAACTTGTGCTGTGGATACATGCACATTGGGCGTTAATACGACATAGTAGGCATCAGTCAGGTTGATGACTTGCAACACCTCACCTATACCCTCAGCCCAAGCGTTTGAACCGTAAATAAAAAATGGCACATCAGCCCCTAGTTTCAATCCTAGTTTCAGTAATTCGTGGCGGCTTAAATTGAGTTGCCAAAGACGATTTAATGCGAGTAAAACTGTTGCCGCATCAGAGCTACCACCACCTAAGCCTCCGCCCATGGGGATGTTTTTTTCAACTAATATTTCTACACCTTGCTTGCACGCGGTATGTTGCTGTAATAATTTTGCTGCACGTATGCATAAATCTTGCGTCTCACAAACATTGGCAACCACATTGACGCGTTTAATTGAAACGTCTGAGGTCGGTTTTAGGTAGATGGTGTCGTAAAAGTCTAACAGACGAAATACAGTTTGCAGTTGGTGGTAGCCATCTGCACGCTGGCCTGTGATGTGCAAAAATAAATTGATTTTTGCTGGGGCTAAAAAAGGTTGAAAGTCTTGCATGGAGGTAACTTTATAATTTTATTTACGTTTTTTTGAGGTGGTCTTTTAGTAACCTTAGTCACCAATGTTATCCCATGTTTCAACTAAAAGTTTCAGGTTTACTTTGTCACTTTTAAGAAGAATTTTACTCGGTAATAGATAGCCGTTTTGTTCTGAGTAGTTTTGATATTCAATCTTCCATCCGTCTTGATGCAAGGTGGTTAATAAGCCTCGCTCATCCCAAGTGCTATTGAGTAACGTGCTGTCTTGCGTTGCGTAGCCAGCAGGGCGACCCAGCGACCAGTCGGCAAGCCCTGTGAGCGGCAGTTGCCAGCCTAATGCGGACTGAGTGAGCGTTTCAGCATCGTTGGCGGAAAAACTGTCGCCATTGGCATCAGTTAAGGTGATTAGTTCGTTGGATTTTTTAATGCTTGCAACCTGGCCGCCTAACGGTGAATAAAGTGCAATATCATCAGCATGTGCATCGTGCTGCCAATACAAGCCGCCAGAAAAGCCTTTGCCCTGTGTTTGTACGCCAATACGGCCTTTGAGCGAAAAGTGCTGGATGTTTGCAATACGTTTTAAATGTGCTTGATTGAGTAGTTGTGAGGCAGCACTAGGTACTGGTTTGATGCTAGGCACGCCAGTGCATGCTGGTAGCAACGATAACAAACCAAGCAGCATCCAAGGCGTACGGAATAACATCTTAACAGCAACCATTAGCAACGCTTATGATTTGAATTTGTTAGCGGTGCTGATAAGCACCTCATTATCAGGATGAACGCTTAATGCCTCTGCCCATATTTTTTTTGCTTGGTCGTATTGTCCTTTTTGCCATAGCGCTTCACCTAAATGTGCTGCAATTTCAGGGTCAGGGTTAATGTCATAGGCTTGCCGTAAATATTTAATCGCTTTATTTAAATTGCCTTTACGAAAATGTGCCCAGCCTAAACTATCAAGCATGTAATGATCATTAGGTGAAAAGCTCAAGGCTTTTTCTATTAACGTTATCGCTTCATTCAAGCGGATATTTCGATCAGCAAACGAGTAGCCAAGGGCGTTGTAAGCGGCGGCAAAATCAGGTTTTTCAGCAATCGCCCTGCGTAATTCAGACTCCATGAGATCAAATTTCTGTACGCGTTCGGCAGCGAGTGCGTAGTCGTAAACCAAGTCTGGCGTGTTAGGCAGGTTCTTTACGGCTTTATCTAACAGCTCAAATGCCTCTGTGTTACGTTTGGCTTTAGCGAGCAAAGCGGCTTGTGTTTGAATCAGAACAATTTGCTGCTCAGCATTTAAGTCTTCTACGGCATCCAATAGCTCAATGGCTTTGTCCACAGACTGCGTGCGTGCGATGACGTTAGCTAAGCTGATTTGCGCTTCAAGATGGCGCGAGTCAGCAGATACTTTTTTATACCAATCAATTGCATCTGCATCATGATGTTGTTTTTCAGCAGTTTGCCCAAGATAAATATAGAGCTGATCTGGCTCTTTGAAGTCCTGTGTGAGTGCTTGTTTGAAATAATGTTCAGCAGACGGATAATCTGCAGACTGAAACGAAAGCAGTCCAACAATGACGTTTACCTCAGCGATATTTTTAGCATTATCATGCTGAACGTGCTCCAGTATTGCTGGGTACTCTTTTTTTGCCGCGTCATATTGCTTTTGGTTGACCAATAACTTGGCTAAATTGATCCGCACTTCATTGGCATCTGGATGGCTGCTTAAAAATTCACGATAAAAATCTAGCGCAGTTTGTGGTGATTTTCGATACAACACCTGGCCTTTGAGTAACGCTGCCACGTGCCAGCCCGGGTGAAGCGCCTCTGCATTATCGAGTGCTTTTAATGCAACCGTATCTTGAGTGGCAACCCAAGCCGCCTGGGCGATTGCAAACTGAGCCTCGGCAAGCTCGGGGTAAGGCTTTGCCAGCGATTGCACCAAGCGCAACACGCCAGCTTTATCTGTGCTGCGACCTAGTATTCCATTAAGATATAAAAATCCGCTTGCGCGGTTTTCTTCTTTTGACAGCAATTTTGCTAAATAAGGCTCAGCCTCACTGAGCTTGCCAGTGGCAATTAACATTTCTGTTGCGGCTTGCTGCGCCTCCGTTGAGTCAGCATCAAGCTCTGCCCACAGCTTGATTGCAGGCGCTGCCAAGCCGGGCACATTGCCAAAAGCTGCAATTTTAGCCGCACGTTCTGCAAGGCGCGGGTCGCGCTCTGTTTTAGCTAATTCGTAAAATATAGCCGCAGACGCGCCTATTTCACCGCGCTGCCCAGCGATTTCGCCCACTAGGTATTTGTAAATAAACTCAGCGCTTAATTCATGTTTATTGACCGCATTTTGTTCGCTACGTACTTCAACTGGTTCTGCCACCGTTGCCGCTTTGATGTGATCTTTACTCGCGCAACCACTAACCCCCAGCGCTGTCGCTGACACCAATATCCACAAAGCTGCGGGGAAAATGCGCGACGCCTTCTTTAATAGAAACTTATTCAATGAAGTTTGGGTGGTTTGATGCCGAGCAAAGTTATGCATAGAGTTGAGTCTGTCAGTTTAGTGTTGGTGTATTGTTAAGGTCTATTGTTGTTCTATTGCAGTTGAAACGTAACGCATTATTTAAATTACACTGTATGATGCGTTGCCTTCTCTTAGTCCGTGACAGTGACGCCGAGTTCCGACATAATTATGAATTGACTGTAACTTAAGTCAAGAGAACTTTCCAGTAGATTAGGTTTGCAACTAGATGGATTCACAATATATTTTCAATAAATTTATGTTTATTGAATTAAGTATTTATATATATGTATCGTAAATTGAATGTCTTAAAAATTGAGTGGCTATGAATAATTTTACAGTAGAGGCCATTGAACTCACGCGAGTTTATGGTGGTCGAGAAGCAGTCAGCAATGTGAGCTTCACTTTAAGTAAAGGTGAAGTATTGGGCTTTTTAGGGCCTAACGGTGCGGGTAAATCCACCACCATGAAGATGCTCACCGGCAATCTCGCACCTAGTCATGGTTCTGTCAAAATCTGTGGTATCGATATGATAGAAAATCCGAAAGAAGCCAAAGCGCTCATCGGCTATTTGCCTGAAATGCGCCCGCTTTATAAAGAGCTGACGGTTGATGAGTATTTAATCATGGCGGCACGCCTGCATCGTGTGAGTGCAAAACACATTAAAAGCGCAGTAGAAACCGCAAAAGAACGTTGCGGCTTGGGTCACATGAGCAAACGTTTGATTGAAAATTTATCTAACGGATATCAGCAGCGTGTTGGTATTGCACAGGCAATCATTCATCGCCCAATGGTAGTAATTTTAGATGAGCCTACAGTGGGGCTGGATCCTATCCAAATTCGTGATATTCGCGCCTTGATCCGTGAGGTGGGCGGTGAACATAGCGTGATTATTTCAACCCATATTTTGCCTGAAGTTGAAATGGTCTGCGACCACGTGCAGATTATCGATAAGGGTAAATTAGTGTTCAATGGCGCGATTGACGTGCTCAAAAAACAGCGTGTTGGCAACAAGCTATTGATTAGCATGCACAATCCTCCAGCGGCAGATGCAATGTTGAATATTGCGGGTGTGACCGAGGCTGAAAGTTTGCCCGGCGGTTTGATTCGTGTTCGCTTTGCAGAAAACGCAACACCAGCAGAGGCGATTGTACAAGCGGCAGTGCACCACGGTTGGGGTTTATACCAAATTGCACCAGATCAAACCAGCTTAGAAGATGTATTTATGCAGCTAACTTATCAAGAACAAGTTGCAGAAGAGCAGCCAGCGGCTTAAGGGATTAACAATGATTATCAATGTAGCAAGAAAAGAACTAAAAAGCGTGTTTGCCTCACCCATGGGCTGGGTGATTTTGTCGTTGCTGATGTTTGCATTTGGCACCCAGTACCTGAATGGCGTGAATGATTATTTTGCCGTGATGTCCGGCGCTATGCGCCCCGCAGAGCGCACTGGGGTGACGCAGTTTGTTGGTCAGTCGGTATATGGCTTGGCTTCATTTATCATGTTGTTTGCAGTGCCATTACTCTCTATGCGCTTGATTGCTGAAGAGCGCCGTAGTCAAACATTACCATTTTTATTCAGCGCGCCAATTTCACTCACTGAAATAGTCGTGGGAAAATTCTTAGGATTAGTTGGCTTTTTAAGCATCTTAATTATTTTTATTGCCGCCATGTTATCCACGCTTAACATTTGGTCTGATATTGATTTTGGGTTTATTGTCGCTAATTCAATTGGCTTGCTATTGATGGTGGCAAGCTTTTCTGCACTCGGACTATATTTCTCAAGTTTGACTCAGCAACCGGTAGTTGCCGCAATTTTGACCTTTGTTGCCTTGTTTGCCTTAATGATGTTTGACCGCTTCTTTGCAGGCGACCCTAATAACATTTTGGCAAACTTATCACTCACGCGCCATTTCCAAACTTTCTCTGGCGGCTTGATTGATACCGCCGATATTGCTTATTTTATTCTCTTTACCGTGACATTTTTAACCTTAACAGTGCGTCGCCTAGATGCCGACCGCTTACGTGGTTAATTGGAATTATTTGATATGAACATCAATCGTAAATTACGTTTTCAGTTGTTAGTGCAAAACTGGTTTTTTGTTGTGCTGTTTTTAATGCTGGTGGTGTTGCTAGGCTATCTTGCAAACCAGTACCATGTTGCAAAAGACATTACTCAGGCTAACCGGAATATTCTTACGCAAGGCAGCGTTAATGTCTTAAAGCAAATGAAAGGCCCTGTTAACATTACCGTGTATGCTACTAAAGATGATACGTCTAGCGGGGATAACTTTCGCAAAGGTATTGTTGACTTTGTAGCGCGTTATCAGCGTGCAAAAAAGGACATTCACTTAACGTTTATCAACCCATCTCAAGAACCAAAGCTGGCACAAGATGCAGGCGTTAAAGTAGATGGCGAAGTGGTGATTGAGTATCAAAAGCGCGTTGAGCACATTACACCACCATTTGCCGAGCAAGAGGTAACCAACTTGCTAGTTAGATTATCGCGTACCAATCAGCAAGCCGTGATGTATTTAGACGGCCATGGCGAGCGCAATTTGTTAGGCGTTAGAAACCATGATATTGGTGAATTTGGTAAGCAACTAGAAGCCAAAGGCTTTAAGTTTGCCAACCCCGATTTAACCATTGCTCAAGCCGTACCTAGCAATGGCGCCATGCTGGTGATTGCTAGTCCGCAAGTAGATGTGAGCGATGTTGAAGCTAAAAAAATTAAAGCCTATCTTGATGCTGGCGGCAACTTACTATGGTTATTAGATGACGATAATTTGCGCGGGTTAAACGAGGTGGCCGATTATCTGGGTTTACAAGTATCCCCTGGCATTACCTTGGATATGGCCTCAGCGCAATATGGCGCAGATGCACGCGTAGCGTTTGCCAGCCTTTATGGTGAGCACGCAATTACCACTAACTTTATGCTACGCACATTGTTTCCTGAAGCGCATCAGGTGACAGCAAGAGGCACCGATGAAAATGGTTGGAAAGTCAGCAATTTAGTAGAAGTGGCGCCTAACGGTTGGTTGTCTGCAAAGAAATTAGCCAAAGATGCCAAACCGGTATTTGATGAAAAAAATGATAAGCGCGGTCCAATAAACATTGGCGTAGCTTTAGAGCGCACTTATGGTAAAAAAGGCCAGCGTGTAGTGGTCATGGGTAATGCCAACTTTTTATCAAATACCTTTATCACTAACGGTGGCAATTTGGATTTAGGTGTAAACATCATCAACTGGCTGGCAGGTGATGATAACCTCATTACGATTCAACCGATGCCGCTTAAAGATATCAATGTTTCCATTCCCGATACCGATCAAGGCCGCCTCGTCGCTTGGACAGTGTTTCATGGCTTTCAATACTTTATCCCTCTCGGATTTATGGTTGCAGGTTTTTACTTTTGGTGGAAGCGCAGAAGAGCTTAGGTACGGTTTCGGCTGAGCGCACTCCCTGAACTTGGTCGAAGGGCAACAAGTTTCAAGTTTAACTTTAGTTTTATAAGGCAACCATGAAAAAACGTTGGATCCTCAATTTAATTTTACTCAGTGTAGTAGCAAGTTTGGTTGCATTTTTATATTTGCGCCCAAAAACTGAGGTCGCCAAAGCAAGTGCGTATGAAGTATCACACTACAAATTAGCAGAATTTAATGCAATTAGCGTTGAGTTTCCTACCAAAGCGGCAGTGACTTTTGAAAAAACAGATGGCTTGTGGCGTCTGACAGCACCCTATAAAACCCGTGCGGATCAAGCTTCTGTGCAACGTATTTTAGCTATTGTTGCTGCAAACAGCGCAGAAAAAATTACTACAGAAGATTTAGGCAAATTTGGGTTGAACAACCCCTCTATTAAACTCAAGTTAGTTAGAGATCAAAATAACGCTGAAGTATTTTTGTTCGGCACCTACAATCCTGTCACCGGCGAACAATATATTGCACACCGAAATACCGTTTACCTGGTGTCTAGCACGTACGCTGAGGCTGCCTCAACGCAAGTTATTGAGTTGATTGATAAAGCACCGCTCAAGCCGACTGAAAAAGTGGCCGGATTTGATTTTAGCCGATTGGAGCAATGGGAAGATTCTAAATTGAATGTAGATTTGGTGGATGGAAAGTGGAAGATTTCTATCGCCAATGCCAAACCATTGCAAAATGAGCTCAACGAATGGTTGGACTACAACTGGGTGCATAACCTGGCTAAATCAGTTGAGTTATATACGCCAGATCGCAAAACCACCTACCCTTCCTTTGAAGTAAAACTGGCAGATGGTCAGAAAATACATTTTGACAAAATTCAAGAGTCACCAGATTTAATACTGGGGCGCCCTGACGAGGGTTTGAAGTATTACTTTCCTCAAGACGTGGGCTTTGTAATGGTGAATCCGCCACTTAACTTACCAAATTAGACGAAGCTCCTGCGTTGTGATGTTACTGACAAATGTGTTAAAGATACAAGATGCCAGAACTTCCAGAGGTTGAAACCACAAGGCTAGGCCTCCTACCATTATTGAATCAATCGGTGGCGCAAGTGACGATCCGCAATGGCTCACTGCGCTGGCCTATTCCATCAGATTTACCAAACACTCTCGCTGGGCAAACCCTTAAAGCATTAACGCGCCGGGCTAAATATATTTTAGCGCATTTTGATCATGGCGTTTTACTGTTGCACTTGGGCATGTCGGGGCGAATTTGTTTGTTATCGCAAAATGAGCCGCCACAAAAACATGATCACTTTGATATTGGTTTTGCAAACGGGCAAGTATTAAGGCTACGTGACCCTCGCCGTTTTGGCGCAGTGTTATGGGCAGGGTCGCAACCAGAGCAGCATGTGTTGTTAAAATCATTAGGCCCAGAGCCATTAAGTGATGCATTTACCGGGCAATACTTACATACTCAACTCCACACACGTTCAGCCGCCATTAAGACTACCATTATGGATAGTCATTTAGTGGTTGGGGTAGGTAACATTTATGCCAGTGAATCGTTATTTCGGGCACGTATTCACCCTGAAATATCGGCTAAAAATTTGACGTTAGCTCAATGTGAACGCTTAGTGACTGAAATAAAAAGCACGTTACAAGACGCGCTTGCCGCGGGCGGTAGCAGTTTGCGTGATTTTTTTGGCGCAGATGGTAAGCCTGGCTATTTTCAGCAACAGTATTTTGTGTATGGGCGTGCTAATGACAAGAGCGGTGAGCCATGCCGAGTGTGTGGCGCTCCCATTAAGATGATTAGGCAAGGACCGCGTTCGACTTTTTATTGTGCTAGTTGTCAGCCCCTAAGTTAGCCCTTCAATGCTGATGTGGGCGAGCAGCATGTTCGTGTAAGTATCCGTGCGGTTGATGCGGTGTGCCAGCAATTTTTTGCGGCAATAGCGAACCTAAAATCATCCCCACCACACTCACACCTAAGCCAATCAGTTGCGGTGGAATCAAACTGGCTTCTCCAACGAGCACTTCTATTATTACCCAAGTGCCGATGCCGCCAATAATGGCTGCCAGAGCGCCTTGTGAGGTGGATTTTTTCCAGAACGCACCAAAAAACAGCGGCACAAACGCGCCGGCAAGTGTAATTTTATAGGCGGACTCCACCATACCGAAAATCGAAAGTTCAGTGTTCAGCGCATAAAATAATACGCATAGCGCAAAGCCAACTAGGCAAATGCGCATCACACGTAAAAAGCCTTTATCTGTGAGGTGCGGTATGTAGCCACGTACGATGTTTTCTGCAAATGAGATGGAAGGCGCGAGTAGAGTAGCGGATGAGCAGCTCATAATTGCAGAGAGTACTGCGCCAAAAAAGATGGCTTGCGTAAAAATGGACGTGTGTTGTAACACTAAAGTCGGTAACACTCGTTGTGAATCTTCTAATACGAGTTTGCCGAACAATATGGGATCAATCAGCGTAGCGGCGTAGGCAATAAACATAGGTACAAAAGTAAAGCAGAAATAAACACTGGCGCCTAATATAGAGCCCCATAACGCAATTTTTGCGCTCTTGGCTGATGTGATGCGCTGAAATACATCTTGCTGTGGAATAGATCCCAGCATCATGGTCATCCAACCGCCTAAAAAGGTAACCCAGACCCAAACATCTGCGCCCTTTGGAAATAAATCTAGTTTGCCAGCAGCCCGCGCATGCTCTATCACTGGGGCTACGCCACCTGTCATGCCAGATACAATACTGCCAATGTAAAGTAAGCCGCCAATTACTACAATCATCTGCACAAAATCTAATACAGCCACTGAAAACATGCCGCCAAACGTGGTGTAGGTAAGCACAATGGCGGTGCCGAGTATCATGCCAGCTTCTTCACTGACTGCACCGTTGGTGATCATGTTGAAAATCAAGCCCAAGGCTTTGATTTGCGCGGCGACCCAGCCCAAATACGAAATAACGATAGCAATGGTAGTGAGTACTTCTACCGTGCGGTTATAACGCATGCGATAAAAGTCGCCGAGGGTGATAATGTTGAGCTTGTAAAGCTGGGTAGAAAAGAAAAACCCGGCAATAATCAAGCACATGCTAGCACCAAACGGGTCAGCGGCAACGCCGTTTAATCCTTCGGTGACAAAGGTAGATGAGACGCCAAATATAGCCTCTGCGCCAAACCAGGTAGCAAATACGGTTGCCATGACAACGGGTAATGGCAGATGGCGGCCAGCCACTGCGTAATCTTTAGTATTTTTGACGCGGGTGGCTGCGACTAGGCCAATGGTGATAGAGATTAGCAAGTAAATAGCGACAAACCAAATCAGCATTGCAAGTTCCTTATTGCTTATTCTTCACGTAACCAGGTTTGTGATCGACCAAATAGTGAAATACCGATAAACCCACGCACCTCTAGTTTATTGCCAGTCTGATCCAGCTTCATTTTACAGCGATAAGTTTTACCATTGTCTGGGTCAAGAATCTCGCCGCCTTCAAAGTGTTCGCCTTTTTGTTTAATGCCTTTAACGATAGTCATGCCAATGATGCGCTTACCTTTACGTTCATCTGTGCACTTGTCGCAAACGGCTTCACCAGTATCCGTGGGTAGTAAGCCTTTTTCAATTACCGCGCTATATTCGCCATTGGTTTCAGTAATCCTAATCAGTGAGCGTGGCTTGCCAGTGTTGTCGTCTATCGTTTTCCAAAGGCCAGCGGGGGTAGTGTTGGCCGCAGAGGCTATATGGGCAATACAGAATAAAAATACACTTAAAACATGGGTGAATTTGATTTTCATGGTGAACTCCTTAACAAATCAGTAAATTAAAAAAGTACTTACCAATACCAGCATCTCAACAAATGCGAGCAATGTAATCGCGAGGACTAGTCGCTTTTGCCAATCCGCTTGTTGTTGCTGAGTTTTGATTAATTTATCAATCGAATCGCGGATAGGTGTATCAATTTCAGCCTGTGTTTTTTGGCTAAGAAACTCATGCAGTAATCGAGGCATTTCTGGCAGGTTTTTTGCAATAAAAGGAATTTCATTTTTTAGCGTTTTAACCACTGCACGCCAGCCTACTTGCTCGCTCATCCAACGCGTTAAAAAAGGTTGCGCACTTTTCCATAAATCTAAATTCGGGTCGAGTTCGCGCCCTAAACCCTCAATGTTCAATAAAGTTTTTTGTAGCATAATGAGCTGCGGTTGAATAATGACACCAAAGCGGCGTGCCATTTGAAACAGACTTAACAAGGTGCGCGCAAATGAAATATCTTTAAGTGGTTTGTTAAAAATAGGCTCACAGATAGCGCGCACAGCGGTTTCTAATTCTTCACGTTTGGTGTCAGCTGGCACCCAGCCGGAATCAATATGCGCTTGCGCCACATCGCGGTAATCTTGATTAAAAAATGCTAAAAAATTACGTGCCAGATAGTATTTATCGGTATCACTTAAAGAACCCATAATGCCGAAATCCAACGCGATATATTTACCGTCATCCGCTACTTGAATGTTGCCAGGATGCATATCAGCATGAAAAAACCCATCTCGAAACACCTGGGTAAAGAATATTTCAACGCCATCGCGTGCGAGTTTTGGAATATCAACCCCTTTTGCAACCAATATGTCACGTTGACTAATGGGTGTACCATGCATGCGCTGCATGACCATGACTTCTTTACGGCACCAATCCCAATACACTTCAGGCACAATCAGCATCGATTTATCGGCAAAGTTACGCCTCAGTAAGCTGCAGTTGGCGGCTTCCAAGGTTAAATCAAGCTCACTTTGCGTGTGCCTTGAAAACTCTGTAACAATTTCACGTGGTTTGAGTTTTTTGAACTCCGCTGACAGGGCCTGAATCAGCCAGGCCATCGTATCCATTAAGCGTAAATCTTGCGCAATAGTGGCTTCAATATTTGGACGCAATACTTTAATTGCAACAGGTTGGCCGTCTAGTAAGTGAGCAAAATGCACTTGTGCGACAGATGCGCTGGCAATGGGCGTTTCATCGAACTGCGAAAAAAGCACTGACAGCGGCTGGTTAAAAGTGCGTGTAATCACTTGTTCAACCTCAGCAAAAGCAAAAGGCGGCACTTGATCTTGCAGTTTTGCCAGTTCATCTGCAATGTCAAGCGGGATTAAATCACGTCTGGTAGACAGCATTTGCCCAAACTTAACAAAAATTGGACCTAGTGTTTCAAGCGCGAGCCGTAAGCGCTCACCACGAGAACGCTGTTTGTTTCGCCAGAATAGTAAGCCGCTAATGATAGATTGCAAGGGTTTTAATTTGGTGTGACTTAAAATCAGCTCATCCAAGCTAAAGCGCAACACCGTGAAAATAATATAGATTAGCCTGAAAATGCGCATAAATTTATTCAATATTCTTTTTTATTGGTTGAAGTCGGCTACTACTGCATTGGTTTTGGCGAGCTTGTTTAACCTTTTTTCAAGGCGCTCTACATCTGCACGTAAGATATCCACCTCTGCATTAAACTGCTCTACATGACGTTTTTTAGCAATCATCGGTTTTTCTTCTTGCCAGTATTCACTGAGCATTTCAGTCAGGTTAATGCCTGTTTCCTTCACAGTGTTGACTGCCTGACGCCCAAGTTCGCCGAGCTTATAGGCAGGCACATCCCCTACAATTTTGCTCAGATCATCTTCATAATCCCAGCGCATGTTGCTAAATACTTTAGCTAACTCGGTTGCTAAGTGGGTATCACCTTCAATTTTAATTTGTAATTTGGCAGCTTCATCTTTTGCAATTAAACGTAGTAATAAACTTGGCGCAATAGTGATAGTGGCATCTGGAACGTTGGTGTCACCCGCAATTGCCAAGCTACCGTTCTCTAAAATGACTAACGATGTATTCACTAGCGCGATATTAAGCTGCACTGACTTACCTGCAAATGGCTGCAACAATTCATTGGCCCAACTGTTCTGAGCAATAAGATGTTGGAGTAGTCGGGTAGAAATCTGCTTGAACATCAGGTTTTATAACCTTTGTGTAATGCAACTACGCCTGCCGCCAAGTTGTAGTAGTCAACTTTACTCAAGCCCGCGTCTATCATCATTTGCTTGAGTGTTTCCTGATCTGGATGCATACGAATAGACTCAGCAAGGTATTGATAGCTTTCTGCATCTTTAGCCAGCAATTTACCCATGAGCGGTAATAATTTGAACGAGTAGGCATCGTAAACCTTAGTCAGCGGCTGCCGAACTTTCGAGAACTCCAGCACTAGCAATCTGCCGCCAACTTTGAGTACGCGCTGCATTTCAGCCAATGCCCGGTCTTTATGTGTCATGTTGCGCAAGCCAAATGCCACGATCACGCAATCAAAATATTGGTCAGGAAATGGAAGTTTTTCGGCATCGCATTGCAATGCGGGCACATTTAAACCAGCATCCAGCATACGGTCACGCCCAACACCTAACATTGAAGCGTTGATATCAGTTAAGATAACTTGGCCGGTGCTACCCACTTCTTTAGCAAACAGTTTAGACAAATCGCCACTGCCACCGGCAATATCCAGCACTTTGTCGCCCGCACCTACGCCACTAATGCCCACTGCAAAGCGTTTCCAACTGCGATGCAGTCCTGCCGACATCACGTCATTCATGAGATCGTATTTACTGGCAACGGAATGAAAAACCTCAGCAACTTTTTTTGCTTTTTCAGCTTCCGCAACCGTTTTGTAGCCAAAATGCGTGTTTTGTTCGGTGGTCATAACATTACTTCCTCTAAACTTGTGCTTTGCGCTTAACACCCGCTACACTTAATTTACCTAAATATTCGAGCCATAGCGATTCATAATCACGCGCTAACGCATACAGGTAATCCCAGGAGTATAGGCCTGTGTCGTGATCGTCAGAAAATACAAGCTTTACGGCATAATTGCCAACGGGTTGTATGGCTGTGATATTGACATCTTCTTTGCCGACTTGTAGCACTTCTTGCCCTACTCCATGCCCGCGCACTTCTGCTGAGGGCGAGTAAACGCGCAAAAACTCGCAAGACAACATGCACTCAGTGCCGTTATCAAACTTTATTTCCAGTAGCCGTGAAGATTGATGCAGTTTAATGTCTATCGGGCGAGGAGAATTAGGGGTTAGGCCGCTCATAAAAGATTAAATTATTTTCAAAAGTGAGATGATAACAGAATGGCTCGACTAGATAGTAAACGAAAAAAATTGTTGATATTGCAATATGGTAGCCGCTGGTTATAAAAAATAAACCGCTTATCAGAATTCTATTGAGAATGAAGCCAATAGTGAATTGATTTGTTTGCATATTCAATTAAGAATGATAGAGTTATGCCACCTGTAAGTGGTTTGAGGACCATCATGGCTGACAATAAATTAGCACAACATTTTGCTGTATATTCTGAGTGGCGCAAGGCGCTAGTTGATACCATTTGTGATTATCGTAGCTGGTTAAACGAACAAGAGCTCAATGATGCTCAGGTTGATCAGCGCATACAGCAGTTGCTGGAAAGATTGCGTGAAGACAAACTCAATGTGGCTTTTGTAGCAGAGTTTTCTCGTGGTAAATCAGAACTCATCAATGCAATATTCTTTGCCGGTTATGGTACGCGTTTGCTACCATCAAGTGCAGGTCGCACTACCATGTGCCCTACCGAGTTGCTGTACGACAAAACCAAGCCGACTTCAATCATGATGTTGCCAATTGAAACTAGACTCTCAGATGCAACCACCTCTGAATACAAGCGTTACCCAGATGAGTGGAAAACGGTCACATTTGATGTCGACTCCAACGAAAGCATGGTTAACGCGTTTAAAGAGGTCAGCAATACTAAGTCGGTTTCTGTACAAGAGGCTGAAAAATACGGATTGTTTGACCCAAACAGTGCGGATGATGCGCTAAGTTTAAATAAAGATGGCACCATTGACGTGCCGTGTTGGCGATATGCTGTCATCAACTTTCCTCACCCACTGCTTGAGCAAGGCTTAGTCATTTTAGATACCCCCGGCCTGAATGCGATTGGTACCGAGCCGGAGCTTACGCTCAACATGTTACCCAACGCACATGCTGTACTGTTTATATTGGCAGCTGACACTGGTGTGACTAAATCTGAAATTGATGTATGGCGTCAATATATTAGCGGTACACGCTGGAAACAAAAGGGGCGTCTTGCCGTACTCAATAAAATTGATGGCCTTTGGGATGAACTCAAGAATGAGACGGAAATTCAAAAAGAACTAACCAAACAAATTAAAACAAGTGCTGAGTTACTTGGGCTGGATACGCATCAAATATTTACCGTTTCTGCACAAAAGGGTCTGCTGGCAAAAGTTAACCATGATGACGCTCTGCTTGAAAAAAGCCGTGTACTAGAGTTAGAAAAGGCTTTATCTGAAGAACTCATTCCATCGAAAAAAGAAATTGTTCGCGATAATACGCAGAATGAAATAGAAGATTTAATTTCCAATTCTCAGGTTATTTTAGAGGCGCGTTTTTCGGGCATCAATGACCAATTAGTCGAGTTGCGTGGTTTACGCGGGAAAAATGAAGATGTTGTTGAGCACATGATGAATAAGGTCAAAGTTGATAAAGAAAACTTTGAAAAAGGTCTACAACGTTTCCAAGCGCTACGTAGTATTTTTTCACAGCATACCAATCGCTTATTTACCCTGCTTGGAATGGAATCTCTAAAATCGCATGTGCATAAAACACGCGAAACCATGATTGATGCAAATTTCACTAAAACCATTCGCGTGGCGATGGACAACTTTTTCAGCGAATTGAGAAGCCGTTTAATATCATCCGATGAGCAAATTGATGAAATTAAACAAATGATGGACGTAATGTATGAAAAGTTCTCTAAAGAACACGGGTTGCGCAAATCGGAACCGCCAGTATTCTCAACCTTACGCTATCAAAAAGAATTATCTAAATTAGAGCGTGCGTATAAAGAGCAATTTAATACGGCATTCAATATGATTGCTAATGAAAAAATGACATTAACCAGCAAATTCTTTGAAACATTAGCTAGCCGAGTCATTCATGTATTTGAAGTGGCTAACCGTGATATTGAAAACTGGCTAAAAGCCGTGATTGCGCCGATGGAATCTCAAGTGCGTGAGCATCAATTGCAACTACGTCGCCGCTTAGAGAGTATTAAACGTATTTACAAGGCGACCGACACCCTGGAAGACCGAATCGCTGAACTGGAAACAATTGAGAAAAGCATTCAGGCACAGTTGGATGACTTGAAAATATTGCGTATGCATATGAAAAATGCATTGGCTTTTGAACCTGCTGAGGAAGTGATGGCGGCCTAAGCTTAATGCTTATAACCAATAAAAAAAAGGCTGCATCGCAGCCTTTTTTTTATTGGTGTGGAATCTAAAACTCGATGTTAAAAATCAGCGACTCGCCAACATGAGTGTTTTCATTTTTTGCATGGCTTTTTGCTCAATTTGACGAATACGCTCCGCTGAAACACCAAATTCTGCCGCAAGTTCATGCAAGGTCTTTCCACCAGTTTCTTGAAGCCAACGTGCCTCCACTACGCGACGACTTCTATCGTCTAAGTTCTGTAAGGCACTTGTTAAGTCAGTAGTCTCTGCGAACTCAGCCTGCTTTGCTTCTAACGCTTCTGACGGGGTAAGACTTTCGTCTTGCAGGTAAGCAATCGGACTGTAATGCTCATCGCTATCGTCATCAATGTTGGCCTCAAGCGAAATCTCATGACCATTAAGACGCGCCTCCATCTCAATCACCTCTTCAGGCTTAACATTGAGTTCGCGAGCAATATGGGCGACTTCAGTTGGCTGCAGGCTGTTGATACCTGATTTCATACTGCGTAAATTAAAGAATAACTTACGCTGCGCCTTGGTGGTGGCAATTTTCACCAAACGCCAATTACGTACAATATATTCGTGTATTTCCGCTTTAATCCAGTGCATTGCAAATGAAACTAAGCGTACGCCACGCTCTGGGTCGAAACGCTTGACCGCCTTCATCAGTCCGATATTGCCCTCTTGAATTAAGTCCGCCTGCGGCAAGCCGTAACCAGTATAGCCACGTGCGATGCTGGCAACCAAGCGTAGATGAGAAACAATAAGTTTACGTGCAGCTTCTAAATCATTTTCTTGCTTAAACTTTACGGCGAGCGAATGCTCTTCTTCTGCGCTGAGAAGTGGATAAGCTTTAATAACCCTAGCGTAGTACTCCAAGCTATCATTTGCGGTTATTACAGGTAATGTTAATGCGTTTGTCATTGAGTTTTAATCCTCCCGTTTCCGTATTCTAGCACTCACCATTGGAGAGTGCTAGTGCGTAAAAAGTTCAATTAGGTCAGTGCTTGTTCTAAACAATCAAAGTTGCTAACTTAAGTGCCTGTAACGAATTATTTCGCCATTAGCGAACGACTGCTTGCAGGATTTAATGCACTTGAGCAACGCAAGAAGCTTAATTTACTAAAATCGTTTTAATTGAAAGATGTTGGTTCAGGCGACCAAGCCGTGATTGAGTAATTTAGGAGTGCGCCTAATTGGCAATCTATATCGAATGTTTTTTTGTGTTGTCAGTTGCCTGTTTACTTTTACGCTTATCAACAGGTAATGTTTCAGTCTCAAATAGCTTTGGTTGCTTTTCAGCCTCTAGCAGGGCTTCCGAAATCCTTCTGCGCTCCAGTATGCGGGCTTGGGCATCCAGCAACTCATCCAATGAAATCAAGCCATCTTGATTGGTATCGACACTACTGAAATGTCTTGCAATTTGTGGTAATTTTTCCGTGGCCTCTTGTCGATCCAAGGTGCCATCATTGTCATTATCTGCATCTAAAAACCGAGTCTCGATACTTTTTTTCATCGCGTGCCGACGCTCTTCAATTTGATCATGACTGGGGTCAACAGCTCGCGCGTAATCTTCAAGCGCCTTGCGTAATCTATCTCGATGTTCTGGGCTAAAGTTGAGCTTAAGCGTTTGTTGCAAACCATCAGCTTTAACTTCTTCACCTGCTGCCGTTGAATCAAGCTCCAACACACGAGAATCTTTACCTTCTGTGGGATTGGCTTGATTGCCACGTCCTTCCGCGCTTACATTAAAAGAAATGCCTATCCCAATACACAAGGTTAGACATATGTATTTAGCGAAAGATAAATTGTTATTCAAAATTAAATTCAACGACTCAACTTTCAAACGTTAGTTAGCGAGATTTAAGTCGCATAATCATGAACTGTGATTGTAAACTGAATGTTTCGGCATACCGCCTAATTGTAAAAATTTGTAAATTAACCCTATTGTGCATAGGACTAAAGAAAACTTTGTTAGTTTACTACTTGAGCATTTAATCTTTATCTAATTTAGCTTACACTTTGACATTAGTGAAAATTTAATTTTAATAGCTAGCTTTAGCTAGTGTAAATTAAATATAAAGAATAGCAGAATACAATTCAGCTTGGGGAATATGATAATGGTGGGCCAAAAGAAAAAGATTCTAGTTGTGGATGACGATGTGCGATTGCGCGAGTTATTACAGCGCTATCTTACTGAGCAAGGTTTTAACGTTAAGGCCGCAGCCGACGCCAAAGAAATGGATGCGACGCTAGCAAGCGACACGATTGACTTGCTCGTGCTGGATTTAATGCTGCCAGGTGAGGACGGGTTATCTATTTGCCGCAGAATGCGTGGCTCTGGCGCCATGATACCTATTGTGATGCTAACCGCGCGTGGTGATGAAGTTGACCGCATTATCGGGCTTGAAATGGGTGCTGATGATTATCTGCCTAAACCGTTTAACCCACGTGAATTGTTAGCTCGCATCAACGCCGTGCTACGGCGGCATGAACGCTTGGTTCCTAGCGCACCGGCTAACACCAATGAAAATGTCTCTATTGGTGAGTTTATATTCAACCCTTCGACGCGCTCACTCAGCCACAATGGCACCTCTGTTGCCATTACCAGTGGCGAGTTTGCCTTGCTGAAGGTGTTTGTTGATCACCCACGCCAACCCCTATCTCGCGATAGGCTCATGCAACTGGCACGTGGGCGAGAGTTAGATGTGTTTGACCGTAGCATTGATGTGCAAGTGTCGCGTTTACGCAAGCTGATTGAACCAGACCCAGCACATCCGCGCTACTTGCAAACCATGTGGGGCTTTGGTTATGTGTTTATCCCCGATGGTGAAACTGACCATTAAGTTTGTTTAAATTGCTTCTAGTAACGTTGAAGGTATTCAATTTAATTAACGTTTTCATCCGCCTCCGTGCTAATGGAGTCCTGCCTTGCACTCTTGCTATCTATCAACATTTAAGTTGCCATAAAAATTGCGCCTTTTACCCAATACCCTTCTAGCTAGAGTAATGTTGCTCATTGCCATTTTATTGGCGATTGGGCAAGTAGCCTCGTTGCAAATCTTTGAGTATTTTGAACGCGGCCCACGTGCAGAAGCCACAGCGCTACAGGCAGTTACCGTGGTTAATTACACGCGCGCATCGCTCATTGCCTCACAAGAAAGTTTACGTTTAGCACTACTTTCAGAGCTGACGGGCAAAGAAGGCGTGCGTGTTTATTCGGCTGATTTCATGGAGGAAATTGAGCCACTGCCAGCTGACCCATTTATCAATATGGTAGCGGATAAAATTCGTGAGCGACTAGGGGTTGAGACGATAATTACCGTTAATCATTACGGCATCGGAGGGCTTTGGGTGAGTTTTGGTATTGGCATGGATGATTTCTGGGTGGTGATTCCACGTATTCATGTTGACCGACCATTTCCGTGGAAGTGGCTGGGCTGGGTTGCGCTTGTGCTGTTGCTTTCACTCGCGGGCGGCTATGTTATTGCGGCGCGGATTAACCGTCCTCTGCACTTACTCATGAATGCTGCCAACAGACTGCGTAAGGGCGAGCACCCGGAAAAGCTGCCTGAAGGTAGCTTTGCTGAACTACGTGAAGTGAACGACACTTTTAATAAAATGGCGGATTCATTAGCTGAACTTGACGCCGAAAGAACCTTGATATTGGCGGGGGTTTCACATGACATTCGTACGCCTTTAGCGCGATTACGGTTATCGGTCGAAATGCTACCCGATGAAAGTTGCGCCAGCTTAAAAAGCGGCATGATTCAAGATATTGCCGATATGGACAATATCATTCATCAGTTTTTAGATTTTGTAAAAGGGGTGGAAGGCGAGCCTACGCAAATGACGGACATCAATACGCTGCTACAAGCACTACATGACCGCCAAGCACGCGCTGGACGAGATTTAGTCATACAATTGGCCCCCACCTATGTGGTGCCAATTAAGCCACTGGCGATGCAGCGCCTATTAGACAACCTAGTTGGCAACGCTTACGCTTACGGCCGTGGGCAGGTGCGTGTCGCCAGTCAAATTACAGCTGATTATATTGTGATAAGCGTATTTGACAATGGCCCTGGCATTCCTGCAAGCCATGTTGAAAAATTACTAAAACCATTTGAGAGGCTTGATATCGCTCGTAGCAATGCAGGCGGTAGTGGACTAGGGCTTGCCATTGCTGACCGTATTGCAAAGCTTCATCATGGCAAACTTGAGTTAATCAACCGGCCAGAAGGTGGGCTAGAGGCGCGGCTAAGTATTCCTATTAAGAACTAGGTTCAAACCAGGACAATTTCTCGCGCAGTTTTACGACTTCACCAACAATGGTTAGGCACGGTGGTTTTAAGCCCACAGCAGTTACTTTTTCAGCCAAGTTAGCCAAGGTGGCGACCACAACCTTTTGCCTTTGCGTTGTGCCTTGTTGCACCACGGCAACGGGCATATCGGCAGATACGCCATGTTCAATCAGTTTTTCGCATATTTGCGCCAGGCCTACCAAGCCCATATAAATCACCACGGTTTGACTTGGGCGTGACATCGCGACCCAATCTAAATCTAACGTTCCATCTTTGAGATGCCCGGTAATAAACAAACAAGCCTGAGCGTAATCGCGGTGCGTCAATGGAATGCCAGCATAACTAGAAACACCATTGGCAGCCGTAATGCCTGGCACCACCTGAAACGGCACACCGCGCGCCATTAAGGTTTCAATTTCCTCACCACCACGACCAAAAATGAAGGGGTCGCCGCCTTTTAAGCGCAACACACGCTTACCTTGCAAAGCTAACTTAGCTAAAAGTTCGTTAATTTCCTCTTGCGGCAGCGTGTGCTGATCGCGAGATTTTCCTACATATATTAGCTCGGCATCACGTCGCACCAACGCCATGACTTCCGGGCTCACAAGTTTGTCATATACACAAACATCACATTGCTGCATCAATCGCAATGCTCTGAATGTAAGCAGATCAGGGTCGCCAGGACCGCCGCCGACTAAAAACACTTCACCTTTATGGCTTGTAGCATCGGGGGCGTCAATCAAGTGTTGTAGCAACTCGCGCGCGGCTTGTTCCTGCCCGGACAATACGCGCTCAACCACAGGGCCTTGCAGGACGTCCTCCCAAAAAATACGGCGCTGTTGGGTTGTGGCGAACTTAAGCTTTACTTTATCTCTGAACTCACCCGCAATTTCAGCGATACGTCCATAACCAGCCGGCAGCATAGTCTCAATTTTAGTGCGGATATAACGTGCGAGTACGGGTGCATTGCCTTCGCTGGATACTGCAATCACCACCGGACTGCGCTCAATAATTGAACCCATGGTAAAGGTGCATAAAGCTGGAGAATCGACAACATTAACCGGAATATTCAGTGCTTGTGCATCGCGAGAAACCTCTTTATTGACAGCCTGATTATCAGTGGCAGCAATCACCAAACATGCACCTATTAGCTGATTTTTTTCATAATCAGCCTTAACCACCTTAACTTTTCCATCATCAAGTAAAACTTGTATTGCCTCAACCAAGCTTGGTGAAACAATGGTCACGTCGGCATCTGCTTTAAGCAGCATATTGACTTTACGCGTAGCAACATCGCCGCCGCCAATCACAACGCAATGACGATTTTTGATATTAAAAAAAATGGGAAGTGCTTGCATGATTAGTGTTGAGTATTAGGATAAGGCTATTTTACCTGTTACCAAATAACTTTGCGTGTGACTAATGACCAAATACGCTAAAATTACACTTTAAAATTGAGCATCAAACACTTGAACACACCCAAAAAAGCTGTAGTTAAAAAAGTATTCATTAAAACCTTCGGTTGCCAAATGAACGAGTACGATTCATCGCGCATGGCGGATATGCTTGCTTCATCTGACGGCATGGTAGAAACACTGACGCCTGAAGATGCGGATGTCATTTTGCTTAACACTTGCTCGGTACGTGAAAAAGCGGAAGACAAAGTATTCAGTCATTTGGGCCGATTTATTCCGCTTAAAGCAAAAAATCCTAATTTAATTATTGGCGTAGGTGGCTGTGTTGCATCGCAAGAAGGTGACAACATCATCAGACGTGCGCCGTATGTGGATGTGGTATTTGGTCCGCAAACCTTGCACCGTTTGCCTGAGATGATTAAAAAAAGCCAAGCCAACCATGTATCGCAAGTAGATATCAGCTTTCCTGAGATTGAAAAATTTGACCACCTGCCACCACCTCGTGTAGAAGGCGTTAGCGCATTTTTAAGCATTATGGAAGGCTGTAGCAAGTATTGCAGTTTTTGCGTAGTGCCCTATACGCGCGGAGAAGAAGTTTCACGCCCGTTTGCCGATATTTTGACCGAGGCCGTACAACTGGCAGCGCAAGGTGTAAAGGAAATCACCCTGCTTGGGCAAAATGTGAATGCTTACCGTACTGAGTATGATGGCGTTGAAGCCGATTTGGCGATGCTGATTGAGACCATTGCTGAAATCCCGCAAATAGAACGCATCCGTTTCACCACCAGCCACCCCAATGAGATGAATCAAAGGCTGATTGATTGTTTTGCTAACATTCCAAAATTGGCACTACAGTTGCATTTGCCTGTACAAGCGGGCTCCGACCGTATTTTAATGGCGATGAAGCGCAATTACACCGTGTTGCAATTCAAATCAATCATTCGTAAGTTGCGCGTTGCCAGCCCTAACTTAACATTTACTTCTGACTTTATTATTGGCTTCCCAGGGGAAACAGAAAGCGATTTTGAAGCGACGGTCAAATTGATGCAAGACGTTGGTTTTGATGCCAGCTTCAGCTTTTTATATAGTCCGCGCCCTGGTACGCCCGCTGCATTTTTAAAAGATGACACCCCGCAAGAGGTTAAATTAGCGCGCTTAACTAGACTGCAAACCATTAACGAAGCGCAAGCCAAAGCCATCTCAGAGGCTATGCTCGACACCACACAGCGCGTGCTGATTGAAGGCGCATCTTGGAAAGACAGTGGTTTACTTGCAGGCAAAACAGATAATAATCGCGTGGTGGACATTGCGGGCGACGCCAGCCTGATTCATCAATTTGTACATGTAAAAATTACCGATGTATCAAATCCGCGCCGCTTATTAGGCGAAATAATTTAGGTCTTATTTAAACATGGAAATCACCTTACAACCTGAAGATAACTCCCGCTTAGCCAACCTCTGTGGCGCGCTGGATGAAAACATCAAGCAAATTGAAACTGCACTTGAGGTCAATATCAACCGCCGTGGCGGTACGTTTAACGTAAGTGGCAAGTTGGAAAACACACGCCTTGCTATTCAGTTGATTGAGAATTTTTACATTCGTGCTAAAAAGCCGATTGAGTTAGAAGACATACAATTGGGCTTGGTCGAAATTGACAAATTAAAACCTGAAGACGTAGCCACCTCTGCCATGCCCGTGCTGATGACGCGCCGCGGTGATTTACATGGACGCACACCGCGCCAAGTCGCATATTTGCAGCAAATTCAAGACCACGACATTACGTTTGGGATTGGCCCGGCCGGTACCGGTAAAACTTATCTGGCAGTTGCCTGCGCGGTGGATGCGATGAGCCGTGACCGCGTTAAACGCATTGTGCTGGTACGCCCAGCGGTTGAAGCTGGCGAAAAGTTAGGCTTTTTACCGGGCGATTTAAACCAGAAAGTTGATCCGTATTTACGCCCTTTGTATGACGCCTTATACGATTTAGCCGGTTACGATACCGTAAATAAAATGTTTGAGCGTGGCGCGATTGAAGTCGCCCCGCTTGCCTACATGCGCGGACGCACGCTCAACCAAAGTTTTATTATTTTGGATGAAGCCCAAAACACCACCCCCGAACAAATGAAAATGTTCTTAACGCGCATTGGTTTTGGCACAAAAGCCGTCATTACCGGTGATGTAACGCAAATTGATTTACAAAAACATCAAAAAAGCGGTTTGGTAGAAGCGCAAAAGGTTTTAAAAGATATCAAAGGTATCGCCATGACGCATTTTTTATCCGGCGATGTAGTGCGGCATCCACTGGTGCAAAAAATCGTGAATGCTTATGAAGAATATGAGCTTAAAAACAAAAGTTAATCTCAGCAGGTAACTGCCTAATATTGCTTGCTTTTATGTATAAATCACATCAAGATACGTTCAAAATAACCGGCAAGCTCACCTGCCAATTCTTCATGCAGGGGAAATTAAAATGACACCCAATCGATTTAGCAAAATAATGCAGCGCGCCCTCAGCGTAGTGGAACAAGTCGTACTCATTGTGATTGGCATTGCCACCATTTTTGCAGTATTTCAAGCCATTACCCACATTTGGGAAGCTCGCGCAATTACCGTAGGCGACATACTGTTGCTATTTTTGTATCTTGAAGTGATGTCCATGCTCAATCACTATCTCAGCGCGGGAAATTTGCCAGTGAGATATCCGCTATACATTGGCATTATTGCGTTGGCGCGCTTTCTGGTGCTCGACATCAAAGAACTTGACGCGATGACAATGTTTGCACTGTCGGGCTCGATTCTGCTAATTGCATTGGCGATTCTCATCGTGCGCTTTGGTCATGTGCGTTTTCCCTATACTGATGGCACAGACTTGCAATCAAAATAACCATTAAAGGGCACCTCTATTAATTCAATTTCCGCTGCGATACTGCGTTGCTCATAAAAAATTATTCCTTACATATCCACCATATGCTGCGTCACAATTTTTTACTCGCGCCTTGTCTGGCTTAGTAACTTGAACTAATAAAGGTGCCCTAAACAAAATGCCTAAACTACACGCATCCATTCAATACGCATCAAATCAGACCAATCTGCCTACTGCGCGGCAATTTCGTCAGTGGGCAAAGGCCACGCTGCGTGTAGAAACCGAAGTCACCATCCGTATCGTAGATGAAGCTGAAGGGCGCTTGCTCAACAATACTTATCGCGGCAAAGACTATGCCACCAATGTACTCACGTTTCCACTGACCGAAGAGCCGCACTTAATGGGTGACATTATCATTTGCGCGCCCGTGGTTGAGGCAGAGGCAAACGCGCAAAACAAGGCATTACATGCCCATTATGCCCATTTAACCGTACACGGCATTTTGCATTTGCATGGCTATGACCATGAAAATGAAGCGCAAGCTGAGTTAATGGAAGGAATAGAGACTGCAATTGTCACAAAATTAGGGTATCCTTCTCCTTATCTCATTACATAGGGTGCCTTTTAGCATGGCTACCGAGTCGGAAAAACCTGGTCAACATAAATTAAATAACAAGCCCAGCTTGTTGGAACGTTTAAGTCATTTTTTATTACGCGAGCCTGAAGATCGCGAGCAGTTAGTAGAGTTGTTGCATGGCGCCTATGAAAACAGCTTGATGGATGCAGATTCGCTCGCCATGATTGAGGGTGTGCTGCAAGTCAGTGAAATGCAAGTGCGCGACATTATGATTCCGCGCTCTCAAATGGATGTCATCGACATCACCGATGCCCCTGAAGTATTTATTCCCCACGTGATTGAAACCGCTCACTCGCGCTTCCCTGTCATTGAAGACAACAAAAATGACGTCATTGGCATTTTGCTCGCTAAAGATTTGCTACGTTATTATGCAGGTGAAAACTTTGAAGTGCGCGACATGCTACGTCCCGCGGTATTTATTCCAGAATCTAAACGTTTAAACATACTACTCAAAGAGTTTCGCAGTAACCGCAACCACATTGCGATCGTAGTGGACGAATACGGCGGCGTGGCTGGCATGGTGACGATTGAAGATGTTTTGGAGCAAATTGTCGGCGACATTGAGGATGAATACGATTACGACGAAGACGAAGATAACGTGATCCAAAATGCTGACGGCCAATATCGCGTTAAAGCGCTGACCGAAATTGTCGATTTTAACGAAATTGTCGGCACAAATTTCAGTGATGAAGAATTCTCTACCATTGGCGGCTTAATCGTTAATCAATTTGGTCATTTACCTAAACGTAATGAAGAGATTACATTTAGCGGACTGCACATCAAGGTGTTGCGTGCAGATAGCCGGCGCCTGCACAGCGTTCTGATTGAGATAATATCAAAAGTAACTGAAGCAAACGAGGATTAGCCAACTCGCCAGTAAAGCTTGAACCACTGGCAAAACCAGCGGAACTAAACCAGAGCCGTTTAGCTCATAGATGTCACAAACCGTTTAGTTAAAATCACTCACATTCCGCTGGGGCTTATCATGAAATATTTAGTACTTGCTTGGCTGGCTATTGCGCAAATTTCATTCGCCCAGATTACCGTTGCAGAAGAAAATACCACCCTCAAAGCTGAGATTCCTACAGAAGAACAAGCGTTCGTCAAGGCAATCAACAGCTTCACTAAAGCTGAAATAATTGAGCAATTTGGTGAGCCCGCCAAGGCCGATGATGTGAAAATCAAAGGGTCAGGCAAAGTGGTGGCTTCTATTTGGTTGTATCACTTTATTAACACAGCAGCCGACGGCGCTTATTACGAAACAACCGAGCTGGATTTTATTGATGACAAAGTCGTGATGGTTGCATTTTTGAATAACGATGGTGCAGAAGGACCGGAAAGTGGCAAGCAATATGAGTTTCCTCAATAGCCCACACGCTTCATCGAATCAAAAGGGCTGTTAAGCCCTTTTTTAATTGTTTACGTTTGAGTTCCACGCTCAATATTGATGCATTACTTTTTCAAAGCGTCACGAATCTCACGCAACAACACAACATCTTCAGGCGTTGGCGCAGGCGCTGCTGCCGCTTCGGCTTTTTTGAGTCGATTCATTTGTTTAACTAACATAAAAATCACAAATGCAAGAATAGCAAAGTTAATAACAATCGTTAAAAAGTTACCGTATGCCAACATCGGTACGCCTGCTGCTTTTAATGCAGCATAAGTGCCCACGTTACCTTCTGGAATTGCGGCTAACGCAATAAACATATTACTAAAGTCAACACTGCCGATAATTTTTCCAATCAGCGGCATAATAATATCGCCCACTAATGAATCGACAATTTTCCCGAACGCAGCGCCAATAATGACACCCACGGCTAAATCCATGACATTGCCTTTTAAAGCAAATTGTTTAAATTCTGACGCTATACTCATCCCAATCTCCCTTGATAAAATAATCCATATTTATTAAAACTTTCCAGCTAGTAATGTAATGCTTTTGCAGACTTAATATAGGGCTTAAGCATCTAGACTGTCAATCTTGGCGCGCTGATTTAATGTTAATTTTTGTTATCTAAAGCCGTAACAAGCTACAATTGCGCCCATGTCATTATTTACCATACACAAATTGCTCAAATTATTAGCCTTACTTCTACTCGGCGCATTTTGCGTATTAGGTTTTTCGCCGTTTTACTTTTACCCTGCCAGTATCGTTTCGCTGATAGGTTTATGTTATTTCTGGTATCTGACTGACAGCCCCAAACAGGCCGCACTTGATGGCTTTGTGTATGGATTGGGCTTATTTGGCGCAGGTATTTACTGGATATACATTAGTCTGCACACTTTTGGTGGGATGCCGAGCGTCATGGCAGGCTTTTCAACTTTTGTGTTAGCTAGCTTTATGGCATTATTTCCTGCCGCAGTCGGTGCACTCAGTAAACGTATTTCTAACAATAATCATGACCTAATGATCATTGCCATCCCGGCATTCTGGGCATTATCCGACTGGGTAAGAAGCTGGATTTTTACCGGATTTCCGTGGCTAACTATTGGTTACAGCCAAGTGCCGTATAGTCCATTAGCGGGCTACATGCCCATCATCGGCGTGTACGGTGTGACACTGATTTCCGTATTTATTGCCAGCCTGCTTGCCTTCTGGCTTGCCAAAAAACCAGCGTCCATGAATTGGCGCCGCAACGGCATTGCCGCGCTAATCCTCATTACTGTTTCAGGTCAACTATTGAAACTGGTTGAGTGGACTGCCCCGCATGGCGACCCGCTCAGCGTGAGTTTATTGCAAGGCAATATTGCACAGGATATGAAATGGGATCCTGAAATCGCCAATCAAACGCTCAATCAATACCTCACCATGGCGGAATCCAGCACGGCTAAATTGATCATCATGCCAGAAACCGCGCTACCGGTATTATCAAGCGAGCTTCCCGCTGAAATTAGCAGCCGTTTGCAGCAACATGCCATCAAAAACAAAGGCGATATTTTGCTTGGACTAGTAGAACGTGAAAATGGCGAATACTTTAACAGTGTATTCAGTATCGGCAGCTCAAAATCCGCAGTGTATCGTAAATCGCACCTGGTGCCGTTTGGTGAATTTATACCATTTAAAATGGCGTTTGGCTGGATATACCGCGACTTACTTAACATGCCATTAAGCGATTTATCACGCGGCGACAAGTATCAACAACCGATGCCGATTGCAGGTGAGAAAGTTGCGGTCAATATTTGCTACGAAGATGTCTTTGGCGAAGAAATTATCCGTCAATTACCAGCCTCCACCCTGCTGGTGAATGTGAGCAACGATGCATGGTACGGAACTTCTTATGCGGCTGATCAGCACATGCAGTTTTCGCAAGCGCGCGCGCTCGAAACCGGGCGCATGATGTTACGCGCCACCAATACAGGCGCCACTGCCATCATCAATCACAAAGGTTATGTGCTTGCACATGCACCACACTTTACACAAACCTCACTTAACGGCACAGCACAGGGTTATACCGGCAGCACACCTTATGTACGCTGGGGGAACTGGCCGCTGGTTGTGTTTTGTTTTAGCTTGATCGCGTTTGTTTGGCGACGTAACACGATGAAACGTATTAAGGATACCTCTAGTAATTCAAATTACTAAGCTAGACAAGGCGCGAGTAAAAAATTGTGACGTAGCATATGAATGATATGTAAGGAATGATTTTTTATGAGCAACGCAGTATCGCAACGGAAATTGAATTAATAGAGGTATCCTTAAATCATCAAGCTAAAACCTATGGTAAGACTGAAAAACAAAGTAAAATCCACCTTTTCGCCCATTTAATAAACATTTAAGTTTAATCAAACCATCATGGCTTTAACATTTCAACAAATTATTCTCACGCTGCAAAATTACTGGTCTGAACGTGGTTGCGCCTTGTTACAATCGTACGACATGGAAGTCGGTGCTGGCACATCTCACACCGCTACCTTTTTGCGCTCATTAGGCCCTGAGCCATGGAGAGCCGCCTACGTACAGCCCAGCCGCCGCCCAAAGGATGGCCGTTATGGTGAGAACCCCAATCGTTTGCAGCATTACTACCAGTTTCAAGTCGTTCTCAAACCCGCACCTGCTGATATTCTAGCGCTTTACTTAGGCTCACTTGAAGCGTTAGGGTTCGACTTGAAAAAGAATGACATCCGCTTTGTAGAAGACGATTGGGAAAACCCAACGCTAGGCGCATGGGGCTTGGGTTGGGAAGTCTGGTTGAACGGCATGGAAGTCACACAATTCACCTATTTTCAGCAAGTGGGCGGCATTAACTGCAAACCGATTACGGGTGAAATCACTTACGGTTTAGAACGCTTAGCCATGTATCTGCAAGGGGTGGATAACGTTTATGACTTAACCTGGACAACGGGTTTAAATGGCGAGCGTTTAAGCTATGGCGACGTGTATCTGCAAAATGAGCAAGAACAAAGTGCCTACAACTTCGAACATTCAGACGCCGAGTTTTTGTTTACCGCATTTAACGCGTATGAAAAACAGGCACAACACTTAGTTGAAAATAAACTAGCCCTTCCAGCTTATGAACAAGTGCTTAAAGCCGCACATACGTTTAATTTGCTGGATGCACGCGGGGCGATTTCTGTGACTGAACGCGCAGGTTATATTGGACGCATTCGTAACTTGGCCCGCTCTGTTGCCGCAAGTTATCTGGATAGCCGTGCCAGATTAGGCTTCCCGATGGCACCAAAAGATTGGGCAGATGAAGTGTTGGCGGATTTAAAGAAAAGAGAAGCTGCGTAACCTGTAGGAGCGCAATTTATTGCGCGAAGCGGTTAAAAATTCGCGCAATAAATTGCGCTCCTACATAAACCGGAATATAAAAATGTCAGAAAAAAATTTACTCGTAGAACTATTTGTAGAAGAACTACCGCCTAAGGCTTTAAATAAGCTAGGCGAAGCTTTTTCCAGCGTATTATTTGAGTCACTTAAAGCGCAAGGTTTAAGCGCAGAAAATTCCGTTGTAACGGCTTATGCTTCGCCGCGCCGTTTGGCTGCACATGCCACTCACATTCTTGAGGTGGCGCCAGATAAAACCTCCACACAAAAACTCATGCCCGTGAGCGTAGGTTTAGATACTAACGGCAACGCTACACCAGCGCTGATTAAACGCTTAAATGGCATGGGCTTGGATGAGGCTGCCGTATCCAAACTAACCAAACAGTTGGATGGTAAAAACGAAGCGCTATTCCTGGAAGTCACACAAAAAGGGGCTGTGCTTAACGATGGCTTGCAAAAAGCCATTGAGGAAGCGATTCAGAAATTACCAATTCCCAAAGTCATGACCTATCAACTGGCCGATGGCTGGAGCAGCGTTAATTTTGTACGCCCAGCGCATGGCTTGGTTGCATTGCATGGGGATAATGTTGTGGGCATTAGCGTACTTGGCTTAACTGCCGGCAACCAAACGCAAGGGCACCGGTTTGAAGCCGCAGTATCACCCGTTATCTTGAAAAATGCTGATACCTATGCCGCACAACTTAAAACCGAAGGTGCCGTGATTGCCAGCTTTGCTGAGCGCCGCGCTGAAATTGAACGCCAACTGAATGCAGCGGCCGCTAAGCAAGGTCTTAAACCGATTGAAGATAAAGACTTGCTAGATGAAGTTACGGCGCTAGTGGAACGCCCAAATGTATTGCTTGGCCAGTTTGAAGAAGTTTATTTGGAAGTGCCGCAAGAATGTCTGATTCTCACCATGAAGGCGAATCAAAAGTATTTTCCACTACTCAACAGCGATGGCAAGCTGACGAACAAATTCTTAATAGTTTCTAACATCAGCCCGGTTGACCCAAGTGCCGTGATTGGCGGTAATGAGCGCGTGGTACGCCCTCGTCTGGCCGATGCTAAATTCTTCTTTGATCAAGACCGCAAGAAAACATTGGAATCACGTATTGGCAGTTTAAATAAAGTGGTTTACCACAACAAGCTTGGCTCACAAGGAGAGCGTACACAGAGAGTCTGCGCTATAGCCAAAGCCATCGGCGAGCAACTTGGCGGTAAAGCATTAGCCGATAAGGCTGACTTTGCTGCAAAGTTGGCAAAAACCGATTTACTCACTGACATGGTGGGTGAGTTCCCAGAGCTGCAAGGCATCATGGGGCGCTACTACGCACAGCATGAGGGCTGGGAAGATGACGTTGCCTTTGCGATTGAAGACCACTACAAACCACGCTTTGCTGGGGATGATTTACCCCGCAATCAGGTAGGTATCGCCGTAGCATTGGCAGACAAACTGGAAACTTTGGTCGGACTATTTAGCATCGGTGAGAAACCCACTGGCGATAAAGACCCGTTTGCGTTGCGTCGTCAGGCATTAGGGGTTATCCGTATGCTGATTGAAAGCAAATTGCCATTACCATTTGAAGCGCTTATTCAAAATGTACTCTCAGAATTTGCTAATGACTCTGGCAACAACACATCAACAATACAAGCCATCAAAGCGTTTTGTTTTGACCGCCTAAGTGTCAACTTACGCGATCAAGGTGCAACGCCACAAGAAGTAGATGCGGTGCTATCACTTGACCCCGCATTGTTAAGTGAAGTGCCTCAACGTCTTGCTGCTGTGCGTACATTCTCTGAGTTAGCCGAGGCACCTGCTCTCGCTGCTGCCAACAAGCGTATCAGCAACATTCTGAAAAAAGTAGAAGGCGAAGTGAAGGCTGAAGTGAATGCTAACTTACTGCAAGAGCCTGCCGAAATTGCGCTCAACACTGCTTTGAGTCTAGTAAAACCAGAAGCGGATAAACTGTTTGAAAGCGGTGATTACACGGCCTCACTTTCAGCACTTGCCGCATTAAAAGCACCCGTAGATGACTTCTTCGACAACGTGATGGTGAATGCAGATGACCCAGCGCTCAAGGCAAATCGACTTGGTTTATTGGCAACTTTGCACCAAGCGATGAACCGCGTGGCAGATTTATCTAAGTTGGCAGGTTAATATGCTTAGATTTCACCATGGCAACTGCGCCCTTAGTTTGTCGAAGTGTGGTGGCAAATTTAATATGAAAGTAGATTGTCACTACCCCTCAACAAGCACAGGGAACCGTAATGGTAATGGTGGAACAACCCTATGAAACTCGTTATCCTCGACCGTGACGGCGTGATCAATAAAGATTCCACTAATTTCATTAAGAATCCAAACGAGTGGATTCCAATTCCAGGAAGCCTTGAAGCGATTGCCCTGCTCAACCAGTCGGGGTTTAGAGTCGCTATTGCCACCAACCAATCTGGCATCAGCCGTGGTTTATTTGATATGGCAACACTCAATAGCATCCACGATAAAATGCACCGTGAATTAGCGCTGGTAGGCGGGCGCATTGATGCTGTATTTTACTGCCCACATTCAGCGGATGATCATTGCGATTGCCGTAAACCGAAAATTGGCATGATTAAAGAAATTGGCAAACGCTTTTCAGTGGAGCTGAATCAAGTTTTTGCGGTTGGTGATGCTTTTAGAGATTTACAAGCCTTTGCCGACGCAGGTTGCCAACCAATTTTAGTGCGCACCGGCAAAGGTGAAGAAACCCTTAAAACGGGTAGTTTGCCAAAGAATACACTGATTTTTGCCGACTTGAATGAAGCAGTGCAACATATCATTTCAGAAAATACCTATTTAGAAAATACCTAGGCATGCTATTTTTACGCTCATTACTATTCTTATTGGGGCAAATTGTTACTGCGCCCATATTCACGCTAATCGCATTTCTTGCACTACCGTTTAACCCGCTCACCCGCAACGTATTGATTTCCGGCTGGGCGCGCAGCATGCTGTGGTGGCTGCGCATTACCTGTAATATTCGCCACGAAATTACCGGGCTTGAGAACATACCCAACTCACCTAGCATCATACTTGGTAAACACCAATCCACTTGGGAAACGTTCGCGTTTCAGGCCATTTTCCCGACCCAAGTTTACGTGCTAAAACGTGAGTTATTGTGGATTCCTATATTCGGCTGGGGCTTAGCCATGTCATCGCCTATCGCCATCAACCGTAGCGCTGGGCGCGCAGCATTAAAGCAATTGGTAGAGCAAGGAACGGCAAGGTTAGCCAAAGGTTTTTGGGTGGTAATTTATCCTGAAGGCACGCGCATTGCGCCAGGTGAGCATGGCAAATACCACATCGGTGGCGCATGGTTAGCCACACACACACAGACGCAAGTAGTCCCAGTTGCATTAAATGCGGGTAATTTTTGGCCTAGAGGTTTCATCAAAAAACCAGGCGTCATCCAAATTCATATCGGCAAAGCCATTCAAACCTCTGGTTTAAAAGCCGATGCGTTGAACAAGCAAGTTGAACATTGGATTGAAACTGAAATGGCGACATTAAACGTGTGATTAGCGCATGAGCCACACACTTACATTGCCCTGTGGGCGACAATTACATTACCAGTTAGAGCATCGCCAACGCCGAACCGTTGGGCTAAAAATCACCGCCACCGGCTTGGTGATTCATGCGCCAAAACGTATTTCGCAATCACACATTGAAAGCCTCATTGTGCTAAAGGCAGACTGGATACGCAAAAAACTGGATGCGCTAAGCGCCAATAAAATCGCCGCGATGCAATGGCAACATGGCGAGCAACTATGGCTACTGGGCAACACCATCGCACTAGCAGTTCAGCATGATGCACGTTCCCGAGCCGTTGATTATGTCCCTGGCGTTTTGCAATTGGCGATGCCAAATCACAATAAACCTAGCGCAGTGGCGCGTAAGGTGTTGCAATGGTACAAAAAGCAGGCGCTGACAGATTTTTCCAGGCGTTTGGCCTTATTTTCGACCAGACTCGGGGTACCGGTGCCCACGCTATTTTTATCCAACGCACGCTCACGCTGGGGCAGTTGCAACTCAAAGAAAGAAGTGCGACTCAATTGGCGCTTATTGCAAGCACCGCCGCATATTATCAATTATGTGATTTGCCATGAGCTGGCACACTTAAAAGAAATGAATCACTCAGCCAGGTTTTGGGCGGTTGTGGCGAGTATTTACCCTGATTACAAAGTAGCAGAAAAAGAGTTGAAAGCTTGGTCGCCCAAGTTACATAAGATATAAAGCTACATAAGATATAAAGCCGCATCAAATATAAAGTTACAACAGATATAAATTAGCATTAACTAAAAGAAACTGCCTTTATTTAAAGCAACTTTTTAATATCAGCCGCAATGTCAGCAGGCTTTGTTCCATAATCAACATAAAGCCTGATTTTTCCAGTTTTATCAAACACATAAACCCCCGCACTATGGTCTATGGTATAGCCACTTTTACCTTTGCTTTCGACCTTGGCGGCAAAAATTTTAAAGTTCTTTGCGGTCGCATCTATTTCCTTTGCGCTTCCACGCAAACCAATAAAGTGTGTATTAAATGCCGGCACATATTGCGCAAGCACTTCTTGTGTATCGCGCTCAGGGTCGAGTGTAACAAAAAGCACTTGCAGTTCATCTGCCTGCGCGCCTAACAATTTCATGGTTTGTTTAAAATCTGCCATGGTGGTAGGGCAAACATCTGGACAGTGCGTATAGCCAAAAAACAGGGCGACTACCTTACCTTTAAAATCTGTTAACGAACGTAGCTTACCTGTGTGGTCAGTTAAATTTAAGGTTTGCGCAAAATCTGCACCCGTAATATCGGTAGCGATGAATTGGCTGTTTTGAGCCGCGGGCTGACATGCACTTAATAGCACCATAAGTACCGCTAACAATAAATTTCGCATCACCACTCCTTGAATAAAAGCATTTAAGCATGTAATTTTACGCGCAAAATTGAGAATATACTGCAAAGCAAGTGCGCACTCGTTTACAATAATGTTTTTTGCAAAACTAAAGCTCTTTAAGGATAAAGCATGGCGAACCCTGTAGCAACTTCTGGCGGTATGGCAGACCGCGACGGCGTAATTTGGTACGACGGCAAAATGGTCAACTGGCGCGATGCCACCACCCATGTTTTAACGCACACTTTGCACTACGGCATGGGCGTATTTGAAGGCGTTCGCGCCTATAAAACAGATAAAGGCACTGCCATTTTTCGTTTAAAAGAACATACCGACAGATTATTTCGCTCTGCGCACATCCTCGGCATGAAGTTACCCTACACTAAAGAAGAGCTCATGGCAGCGCAACTAGCCGCCGTGCGTGACAATAAGCTGGAATCTGCCTATCTGCGCCCCATGGCGTTTTACGGTGCTGAAGCAATGGGCATCTCTGCAAAAACACTCTCAACCCACGTAATTGTCGCCGCATGGAAATGGGGCGCGTATATGGGACAAGATGCGCTAGACAATGGTATTCGTGTAAAAACTTCGTCGTTCTCGCGCCACCATGTAAATATCACCATGTGTAAAGCCAAAGCAAACGGCAACTACATGAACAGCATTTTAGCGCACCAAGAAGCAGCGGCTGACGGCTACGAAGAAGCTTTGTTACTTGATGTTGATGGTTTTGTGGCAGAAGGCTCAGGCGAAAACGTATTTATCGTGCGTAATGGCAAGCTCTACACACCAGATCTCACTAGCGCTCTGGAAGGCATCACCCGCGACACCATCGTTCAATTGGCTGGCGAGTTAGGTATTCCCGTGATTGAAAAACGCATCACGCGTGATGAAGTTTATGGCGCTGATGAAGCATTCTTTACTGGCACCGCGGCTGAAGTAACACCAATCCGCGAGCTTGACCGCCGTAGTATTGGCGCAGGTACAGCTGGCCCAATTACAAAACAATTGCAAAAACTATATTTTGATGTCGTGACAGGTAAATCTGCCGAACATGCAAGTTGGTTAACATTGGTGTAAAAAACGACCTCCGTAACTCCCACCGCTCCCTGAGCGCGTCGAAGGGCGGTGAGAATGACGGAATAATGGAGTTTCAGTAATGCCTAATATAAAAGAACCTGATATTAAATTCACGGAAGTCAGCGCTAAAGATCTGCCGCTACACTGCCCGACTGACGAAGTAGCATTATGGTCATCTCATCCGCGTGTGTTTCTGGATGTGGCTAAAACCGGACATGTCGCTTGCCCGTATTGTGGCACCCAGTACAAATTAAAGGCGGGCGAAGTGGTTGGGCACCATTAAACGATGAAACCTATGTCACATTAGTTACTTCGAGCGCTCTTATGCGTTATCAGGGAAAAATCACCCACTGGAAAGACGATCAAGGGTTTGGCTTTGTTATACCAAATGGCGGTGGCGAAAAAGCATTTGTGCATATAAAAGCCTTTTCCAACCGCTCGCGTCGGCCCAATGAGGGTGACTTAATCACCTACGTGCTTACGACAGATGAAAAACATCGACTATCCGCACAAAACATTCGGTTCACAGGTGAGCACAGCGCTGATAGTGCCATCAAAAAAACGAAGCCGTTTGATACTATCTTCGCCTTTTTGTTTTGTCTTTTTCTCACATTACTGGTGCTAACTGGTCGGCTACCATTCGCGATTATCGGTCTTTACTTGATTACAAGCACTATCACTTTTGTTGCGTATGCCATAGACAAAATAGCTGCGCAAAAAAATCGCTGGAGAACTCAAGAAAGCACCTTGCATTTACTCGCCTTGGTTGGAGGCTGGCCTGGCGCCTTGCTTGCACAAAAAACATTACGTCATAAATCAAAAAAAGTAGAATTTAAAACCGTATTTGCAGTAACCGTTGTCATCAATTGCTTGGCTCTGGGTTGGCTACTCACAACAGGCGGCACTAGTTTTTCAAACACCGCCTCAGCTTTATAGCCTAAATAAAATGAGGTATGGAAAGTTTGCAGCTGACGCTTAATTTTTATAACTGTTAGTTGTAAGGAATTTAAAATTGAACCGACTGATGCATGACAGTATCTCAGCTTAAGAAAGCTAAATTGGAGCCATCATGAATCGTCGTCAGTTTATTAGAAATTTATCTGGGCTATGGCTTGCTAGCTCATTACCCACTTTTGCCAAGGAAGCCATCACAGTGACCCCTCTCACAAAATCCAAATCCGCATGGAAAGCACTGCTACCCTCAGACCGTTATAACGTGCTGTTTGAAGAAGACACCGAACGCTCTGGCAGTAGTCCGCTAAACCATGAGAAACGCAAAGGTACGTTCATTTGCGCAGCCTGCTTCTTACCTCTATTTAAGTCCAGCCATAAATTTGATAGTGGCACGGGTTGGCCCAGCTTCTGGGATACCTTACCACAAGCCGTGGTCACCAAAAAAGACTACAAGCTGGTTTGGCCTAGAATTGAATATCATTGCGCGCGTTGTGGCGGTCATCAAGGGCATGTGTTTAATGATGGTCCAGCACCTACTGGTCTGCGTTATTGCAATAATGGGCTGGCATTGGAATTTGTGCCAGAAACCGATGCTTTGCCTGCGCTCAGAGTATAAAAATCATGCAAAATTTTATTAGGTTTACTTGCAGATTTTTTGGCGGAGTTGCCGCCCTCTTACTTACTAGTTACTGCTTAGCCGGAGATACGCCGCCTCTAATCAAACCACCACAAACACAGTTGGCAACGGCCATATTTGCCGGCGGCTGCTTTTGGTGCTCGGAGGCTGATTTTGAGAAACTAGCTGGTGTAGTCACGGCGGAATCCGGTTATATCGGCGGTCAACTTAAAAATCCTACTTACGAGCAAGTCAGCCAAGGCTTTACTGGGCATGCAGAAGCCGTGCGAGTGACTTACAATCCTAAGCTGGTCAATTATGAAAAGTTACTGGATTATTTCTGGCATCACATTGATCCAACGATTAAAGATAAGCAGTTCTGCGATGTAGGTAGCCAGTATCGCAGTGCTATTTTTTATCAGGATGAAGTTCAAAAAAAGCTCGCCGAAACCAGTAAAGCGGCACTTGAGCGTAATGGTAAATTTGCCAAAATTTATACTGAAATAACCGCTGCCAGTCAATTTTATCTCGCTGAGGAGTACCATCAGGACTATTACAAAAAAAATCCCGTTCGCTATAAATACTACAGGCGTAGCTGTGGTCGCGATGCCCGCATCAACGAGGTGTGGGGATCATCACCTTAAGGGCACTTCTATTAATTCAAGTTTTTAAATTAGACAAGGCGCGAACAAAAAATAATGACGCGGTATATGTTTGATATATTAGCAATACTTGCCAGTTTACTGGCATTAGTAATGCTTATCAGTTTACTTCTGATAAGGAATTATTTTTCGTGCGCAACGCCGTATAATGACGAAATGGTTTAAGCAGGCAAGCCGCAAAGCGGATGCTCGCAAAATTGGATTTATAGAAGTACCCTTAAAGCAAGCGTGTAAAAAAACATATGCTTAACACCTAAGAAAAGTCCATTGATAAAATTACTAAGCTGTTTATTGTTGTTTGTACCCATCATGGCAAACGCTGATGCCGAGAACGTTGACATTGCTCGCTTTTCGCAAGGCGACATGAGCGGTTGGCAAACCAAGGTTTTCTCAGGCGAGACTCGTTACGCCCTTGCAATCACCGGTGGGCGCACCGCCTTGCATGCCAACAGTACCGCTGCCGCTTCAGGCTTGTTTCGCAAAGTGAATATAGACCTTAAAAAAACACCCATGCTACATTGGTCATGGAAAGTTGATAACGTGCTGACGGGCGGTGACGAACTCACCCGCGCCGGTGACGATTACCCTGCCCGTGTTTATGTGGTGTTTTCAGGCGGCGCGGCCTTTTGGCGTACGCGCGCGATCAATTATGTATGGTCAGGCAAACAGCCTATTGATAGCCACTGGCGTAATGCATTTACTGGCAATGCGCACATGATCGCGGTGCAATCAGGCTCGGAGCGCGCTGGGCAATGGCTAGAGGAACGCCGTGATGTGCTTGCTGATTACCGCAAACTATTTGGAAAAGATCCAAGTAATGTTGATGCAGTAGCCATCATGACTGACACTGACAATACTGGCGCCACGGCATCTGCGTGGTATGGTGACATTTGGTTTACTGCAAAATAAGGGTGGACAAATCTCAGCAGCTTACTATTTAACGGCTAGTTTTAGTTTTTGACTTCACCATCCACCACATCTGGCGACAAACCCAAGCTTGCCGTTTGCCTTGTAATGCGAAATGGCATGATCAGCAACTGCCACAAACCAAGACGAGATTGTTTACGAATATAGGGTAAGCCAAGCGCAACCTTTTCATGCCCTGCGCGCGGTGGCGCACGATGATAGGTACCGCAAATCCTATCCCAAATTGACAGAAAAAAGCCGAAATTGGTATCCATTTCATCGCGGCTTGTAGAGTGATGCACGCGGTGCATATTGGGGGTAACAAACAACCATCGCAGTGGCGGATCTAGCCTGTCTGGGTAGCGAATATTGGCATGGGTTAGTACTGCGGCACCATTAAGTGTTGCCTCAAACGCAATAACCACCCAGGGATCAATACCTAGCGCGGCGACGATTGCCGCTTTATAAATAAGGGAAAGGATGATTTCTAGCGGGTGAAAACGCAGGCCGCTACTGGCATCGATATCTAAATCAGCATGATGCACACTATGCAACCGCCAGAAAATAGGTAAAGCATGCGACAGCACATGCTGCAAATAAATAGCAAAATCCAATATCAAAAACGTGATTAAAGCCTCTGCCCAAAAAGGCAGGTCGAGCACGCCCATCAATCCCCAACCATGGTCTTGTGCATACACCGCAGCTAAGTATGCGGCAGCGCCTAAAGTAAAACGTTGCACCAGAACATCAATGCCAACCAGACTGAAATTAATGACCCACCGCTTGACCCGAGGCTGCGTTGGCGGACGTTTGGGGAGTAATGTTTCCAGCCACAGCGCAAGCAGATAAACACCCAGAAAAATACCGAATCGTAAATATGCTTCCACTGATAACATCTCCTTGACCTTGACCCTGAATTTCGCATCTGTTAGCAGATTCATTATGCGGCATTTTTCATCTACCCCGCAAGCTAGGTTTTCTAGAATGGCATTGGGCTGATATAACCAAGCGTTGAATATAATTTTGAGTGATTGTAAAACATGCTCCAATCTATAATTTCATCCATCGACTCACGGCGAGTCACAAATTTTCTCCCATATCGCCACCTACTTTCCAAGCGCAGTCATTTAATTTTTTAGTTGCGTCATAACACTTGACATTATTTCTATATTTATGGAAATATAGAAGCTATGGAAAATAAATTAGCGGTTCAACTACTGTCATCTATCGCACAAGAAGCACGTCTGGAGATATTCAGATTGCTTGTTCAGGCTGGGGCTGAAGGTCTTGCAGCAGGTGCGATTGGCGAAAAACTTAAAATTCCTGCCAGTACGCTGTCATTTCATCTAAAAGAATTAAGTTTTGCAGGGCTTATCAGCTCACGTCAGGTGAGCCGCTTTATCTATTATTCCGCCAATTACGAAGCAATGAATGGCTTGTTAGCCTACCTCACAGA
>Ga0172380_10000327_pt1 | contig 96370 bp, 84 predicted proteins | sample Leawe162metaG_FD_119747 | JGI IMG/M metagenome (GOLD analysis project Ga0172380, IMG submission 119747) | Leachate microbial communities from a municipal landfill in Southern Ontario, Canada - Leachate well 162 metaG | ecosystem: Engineered > Solid waste > Landfill > Unclassified | place...
AAACCGCGCAGCAATAAGGCTCCATAAGCAAGAAGGCCCCCGATATCGGGGGCCTTCTTGCTGGCGTCGGTGCTGCACTTTTGCTCCGGAAATCTGCTGCACATTCTCTCCGGCGTTGACAGAAGGGAGCAGTTCTTTTCAATCGACACCTTCTGCAAGGTTTCAAATTCGCCTTTTAAACGTCCAAGCTCGGCGGCGGATTGACCATCACCCTTGATGAACAGCAACGACGGCCAGAAAAGAACAAGGCCAACCCCCATTGCAACCGAGTCACTCGTGGCCTTTGAGTCTTGAACACCCGCTAATTCAGACGCTCGGGCCGATACCCGTTGAGCTTCAGTTCCGATCTGTTGGCAATTATAATTGCTATATTGGAGTGGGGAGACATATTGCGGGGCAATGTCAGTCGACGATGAAGCGCACCCCGCTATTATCACGCAGACAAGAGTCAACCCCATTACCTTTTGCATTATAACCTCCCCCAGCACAACGCGAGCAACCTAGTTGTGCTCGGAATGATTCGCTGTTGTTGAGGGGGAATTATCCACTGTCGCGTAACGCGATATGCAGAGGCTTGGGGGGCATCGTCCTCCCCCATTTCGGTTTTGCAATTAGGCTAATGCAATCTAGCTTCTGGCAAGCGCCCCGCAACGCCGACTTTCGCTCAAGCTGCTAGCGAATAAGCAAACGTCCCCGAATTGATGCGCCGATAAAGAACACCAAAATAAGGGTGAGAATTTTCTGCGTAGCCTCAAGCAAAGTCGCGACCATGCCTTGACGTCCTTGTGGCCCGCTATTTCCTAGGCAGGCATCGATACGAGCGTCGCGGGCTTCATTTTCGGAGGCGACAATCAAAGCATTCTTCACTGACAAATCTAATGCCGCCGAAAACGCGTCGCCCTCTGCACCATTGCGACATGGGAGCGTTTGGTGTGAGGCAAAATTCGCAAGACCATCTCTGCTTAATGGAAGCGTGCCACTGTTCGTCAAATACAATGGCGGGAAAATTACAAACGCGAACAAGAAAAGCCACAGCGTAGGACGGAGCCAACTCTGCCCGTAATTTGCAATCAACCCATAGAACCGGCTGGCGACACCACCGCCTAGTTTCAGTTCGCGGACCAGAAAATCTGCCTCGGTGCGTTTCTCGTCCGCTTGGCCTGCGATCTTCCGGAGCGCGCCAATCCGTGACAGCGTATCTTCCCGCGAACCGGGCAGCTTCTCGTTCTCGGGGAGTTGGGCTTCTGAAAGATTTGGCGCCAACGTCAAGTTAGCCTGCCTAAAATCAGGATATTGCTTGAAGCGAGCGGCAGCCAGATAGACGTCAGACCGCATTTGGGCACGCTGAAAGATTGCGTCTCCGGAGAATGTGCAATCTTCGAAGTCCACTTGCTCTTGAAATCGGGCATGCGTGAAGTTAGCCGCCACGCACTCGTGAAAATGGGCCTCTGAAAACGAAACCGGACCGTTGCACGCCATGTTCCCGAAGTTTGCTATGACGTCGCGTGGCTTACCCTCGGAATACCAAGGCTTGAAGTGAGTTCGCTCGAATGAGGCGGAGCGATGAAGGTTTGCGTCACCGAATTTCGCATCCTTGAAAGAGACGACCTCTGCCTCACCCGGCGCAGACAGAAATACCGCGCCGTCAAAATTTGCAAAAAGATCAGCCGTTCCATAGCTTGGCGACTGTTCGCTGTCGTCCTGCTCTTCGGTTTGCTCTAGCGAAAACCAGCTTCCTTCGAACGTCGCACCTTTGTGAAACTCAACAGCTTCGAAATCCGCATTCCCCGAGAATAGAACCGAATTGAAGGCAGCCGGTCCTTTGAAAATTGCCTCCGAAAAGCGTGCGTGGCTGAGTTGGTAACGAAACGTTGCATATTCGAAATCGGCTTCGCTGAAGAACTCCGACTTTCTAAACTCTGCCGCACCGTTGAAAGTGACCTTGGAGAAATTTGCGGTGCTGCGAAATTTTGCACCATCGAAACAGGCTGACGAATAGAATCTTTGGCCTTTGAATGTGACCATCGATACGAATTCAGCGTTTTTGAAGTTTGCGCGGTAAAGCGCGGATTTATCTTTGAAGTAGACTGACGAAAAGAATTTGGCGCCGGCGAAATCTGCTATGCTGCCAGTCCCCTTGTCGTTCCAAACTCTATGGAAGCGCACCGGACCGAGAAATCTCGCGCCGGCAAAGCTGAAGCCGCGAGTAAATCGGACGTTCTTTAATTCGACCGGGCCATTGAATGTCACGCCACGGAAGTCGGACATGTCCGAGACGACCGTGTTTTCCAGGCGCAGACCATCGCGCATCTTGATGGCTGGCGGTTCTAGCGTCTCTGGTTTGCTTTGAGTTTGAAGAAGCTCTTCGTCGTCTTCTTCCTCTTCGATGGCCGACCTAAAACGCGCAACACCGTCCGACGCAGCCATGAGACGTTCCCCCCACTCATGCTCAACGCGATTGTTAAAGCGCAGGGGCAGAACGTTGTCTATGCACTCTCGTATGGCGATTGATTTTTATTCTCAGAAATCGAGCGCCGTCTATCTGAACCGATACAAACTACACGGGTCCCATAGGCGCGTTTTGGCTCCCGGGTGCCCTCGTGCTTATTCGCGAAGGGAGGCGGCCTTTCGCCTATTTGGCTGGCGCATGGGGTCTCGGCCATCTCGCGTCATTGGCGGGACGACGGCGCTGCTCGTTCGGCGTTTCAATCCAACTCTTCACGCCGCGCGCGAGACGGACCGCCGCGATTGCAAAAAACGCACTCCCGAGGAGATGCCGGTTCGTTCAATAGCGGACTGATTTCAATGGGATGTGATGGTGCCGCTTGGGTGACTCGAACACCCGACCCCGTCATTACGAATGACGTGCTCTACCGGCTGAGCTAAAGCGGCAAACCGCCCGAAGGATTTAGACCTCGCGGGAAGGCGCGAGGGATACCCTCACCGGTTCAGAATTGCAAGCCTCCAGCATGCGTCCGTTTCGATCGCTTGGCGGGCACGGCAAGCTGCATGTGCGACCTTTCGTGACGGCCTAGCTGACTGCACGGAAACTGCGGCGCGCTATCGGCTGTTCGGGTTCTGGCACGGGCGGTTCCGTTCCCGGATCGTCGGGTGCGCGTGGCGTGACGAAAAGCTTCGAACCGTCCTTTTGAACCGATTGAACGGGGCGAATTTCGCGTGGAGGTTCAGTCGCCGGGACGTCGGCTGTTGCGATTTTTTCGGTGGTGGCGGCGGGCTTTGCTGCCGTGGCTGGCGCGGCGTGCTCGGCCGGCTTTTCCGCGACTGCAGCCACGGTCGCGCTTGCCGCCTCAGGGGCCGGCTTGACGGTGACCGTGACAGGCTCGGCGTCGATGACGTCCGCCTTCGTTTCGCTGGGGTTATCGCGGGAAGAGGATGCAGGCGTCTCGGCCGGAGCCTCGATCGCGATCAGCTCTTCGATGCGGCGCGCCAGGATTTCGTTGCGCGTCGCATCGCGTGTCTCGACGGGGACGCGCCACTGGAAGGCATCAAGTCTGCCGTCGACCGGCGAAATCGGTTCCCAATGATCGGAGATGACACCGTCGGCGATCCATGCCGGATCGCGAGCCGCGTTCATCGCACGCGCCAGCCATTCGCGGACGCGGCCTTTCTCGCCGTTCTCGCCTGCTTCGATGCGCGCCATCAGGGTTGCGACGCGCTGGGTCAGGCGCTCGGGCAGCAAGGGCTCGAGAACGCGGCGGGCTTCGTCGTACATCCGGGCTTCGATCGCGGCGGTCGCCACGGCAATCGGGCTCTCGATCGAATGCGGATTGAGCGCCGCGAGCTGACGTTCGCGATCGAACCGATCGCGCGTGCTGTCGCCGACGCGGGCGTATGCATAAGCCGACGCGAGATCGGGATGGGGAGACTTGGCCCACGTCTTCTGCAGGACCTTCGCGGCCTTGGCGGTATTTCCGCGCGAGGCCAGGATGCGTCCGGCGATGGCCGCGGCGGGCACGAGGTCGGGTGCAAGGCCATGGGCTTCAAGCGCCAGAGCGAGCGCCCGGTCGGGAGAATCTTCCTCGACATTGCGGGCCTTGGCGGTGAGAAGAACGGCGCGCTTGCGGTCGGCATCGGCCTTCGCGATGTGCCCGGTCTTGCGCGCGTGCTGCAACGTCTCGAGAGCGGCGGTCCAATCCTTTTGTTTGCACTGCTGCTCAAACAGGGCGGTCGCCGACCAGCCGAGCTTCGGGTTGGCTTTGAGCGCGCGGTCCGCGAACTGGCGGGCGGCCTCGTCGGCGCCCTGGCGCTGCGCCTCGAGGAAAAGTCCGCGCAGGCCGAGTTGCTCTGTCTCGGGCGACGCCAGCATTGCCTCGTAGATGCGCCGAGCGGTTGCGCGGTCGCCGGACAATTCCGCCGACTGGGCGCGCAGAAGGTGGGTCAGCGGTTCGTGCGGCAGCGATTTGCGGGCCTGCAACGCGAAGCGCGACGCCAGCGTACCGTCGCCTGCACCGATCGCGATCAGGCCGCTCGATACGGCATCAAGGCCTTTGCGCTGACGCCGCTGCACGAGCCGATCGCCGATGGCGGCCGGGCTGTTCCAGAGCGCGCGAAACACCGACCAGAAGAAAACGATCGCGGCGACGGTCGCGGCGAGGAGAACGACGGCGCGGAATACCGACGTCTCGATATCGTATCCCTGCCAGACGATCTGCAGCGTGCCGGGGCGATCGGCGAGCCAGGCAAGGCCCGAAGCGATCAACGCAATTGTGACGAGATAGACGACGAGGCGCACCATGACGCAAACCCTTCGCTGGACTAAGGCGCTGACTTGGCCACGGGCGCGGCGCCCGGAGCAATCGATGATTTGAGCTGTGCTTCGAGCTGGGCGAGCGTGCCGTCAACGCCAACACGCGCATTCAATCTGTCAAGGAAGGGACGAGCTGCGTCCTGTGCCGGTTGCGACAGGTCTTTCGAGGTTTCGAGAACATCGCTGAGACGACCGTCGTTCAGCGCGACCTGCATCCGTCCAAGCACGGCTTCGGTGCTCTTGTCGTCGGGCTTCAGATCGACGCGGCGGACGCGAACCACGGATTTTGCTTCCGCCCAAAGGCGATCCATCACCCCGGAATTCTGAGCGCCGGTTTCGGCGTCCATAGCGGCGTTGGCCGCCGGGCGGAACTCAGTCTTAAGCTCGGCGAGCGTCGGCGCGCCGGTGTTCTGCAAGTCCTTCAGCGCATTCAAATCGAGCGAACCGGCAGCGATATTTTCGATCTCGGCGAGTTGCGACGAATATTTCTGGCCGCTGTCGATGACGCGTTTCAAATTTTGCAGTTGCAGGGCGAGGACGACCTGCTCGGCGGTCTTTTGCCGTGCGCCCTCGCTTTGGACGACCTGCTGAATGCTGTTTTCGAGAGAGGCGGTGCGCTCCGCAACCGGCGCGACGGCGGCGGCGACGTCGGCTGGCTTCGCGACGTTCGCTTTCAGCGTATCGAGCGCCGTCGCGACTTGGGCCGTCTGATCCTGAACGGTTTTGAGATCGGTGGCGACGCGAGCGGTCGCATTTTTGTTGGCGTCGATGTTGGCGTCGATGCGCGCGGCATCGGTCTTGAGGCTCGCGACGTCCTTGTCGAGGCGCTGGGTGCCCGCCTGCGCGGTTTCGCTCGCGGCGGTGGCGACCTGCACGCGGCTGTCGACGTCCTTCGTCACGTTCGCACGCAAAGCGGCGAGCTGTGTCGGCAAGCTGGTCTCGAGATCCATGACTTTCGCCGTCAGACCGGCCAATTGCTCGATGCGGGTCGGATTTGGATCGTTGACGCCGGCATCAGCCAGAGCCTTGAGCTTGTCCTCGAGTTTGCCGACGCGCTCGATGACCTGTGTCGAGCCGCTATCCGATGCGGCGGACGCAAGCGCGGCTTTGGTTTCCGCGACGAGACGTTTCTGGCTGTCGGTCAACGCGGGGATCGTCTGCGCGGTCTTCTCGAGATCGGCGAGGCGATTGGTAACGGCATTGAGATCGGACGCGGGCGCGTTCTTCGACACTTTTCTTTCAAGTGCGCCGAGGCGCTCGGAAAGCGATGCGGTGTCGTTGGCGAAGCGCGACGATGTCGTTTCGAGTCCGAGTTCCGGGATCACCCATTGCAAGGCCAGGAACGAAAGCACGCCGCCAACGATACCGGCGACGAGATGGCTGAAAAAGCTGCCGCGCCGTTCGACGACGACTTTCGCGTTTGCCGGTTTGTCGGTCGTCGATGATGCGGACTTCGCTTGGTCGGACTTTTGCGGTTCGGCTTGCATCCTGGCCTCAGAGTTCGATTGGGGGCGGGCGCTTTCTGGCGTCGCATAGGTCGAAGCGGCGGCGGGGAAGGGGACTTGCTGTTCGGGCAATGAGCTGGCGCGGGATGCGCCCTTTGACGCCCCGGGATCGGCGCCTTTTGCGACCGGCGTGATCTTGATCTCGGTCGCTTTCAGGTCGAGCGTCGCATAGGGACGTTTGGCGGGGGCTCCGGGAGCGCTGCCCGAGCCCTTATTCGATTTGTCGTCTGCCATTAGTACTCACGACTCCGTACGAAACTCGCAACGAGATCCGGGAGCTTTAAAATTCCCGGAAAACTATCGAGCCTGCTGAACTTTGCTGGCGGGCCTCGAAATCGCTCCTGCTTGCGCCTTCTTACTCTGCTTCCAGACGTGCCGCGAGACGTTTCAGCACGATAAGTATTTCTTCCTGGTTAGGGCGGTTGGCAACAATGATGTTTTGCGGTTCGAGGCGAGACTTCAGGACGTTTGCGACGGCTTCAGAAATGCAGAGGTAGCTTATTCCTGAAAGATCGTTCGGTTTTGCGGCGACGGGGGCAATATTTGCCCAGGTTTCGGCCGTTCGCGGCGACATTAAAACGACGACATCGATGGCGCGATCACGAAGCGCATCGGCAACGCGGGGCGATAACGTTTCCGCTGCAACAGATCGATAGGCGACGACCCGCCGGATCTTTACGCCCTGTTCGGCGAGAACCTTTGGGAGGTCGAACGCCAGTTGTTCGGCCGCAAGGTAAACGAATGTTCCGCCAACGGCTTTCGCTCTTCGCACGATTTCGGGAACAAGCTCGGCACCGGTGCCCGGTCCCTCAAAGATGTCCTGGAATCCCATTTCGCGCGCCAAGGACGCGGTCCCGGGTCCGACGGCGAGCAGCGGCCGCGTCAACGCGGGTGCGAGCGCCGGGGACGCTGCCAGCGCTCGCAAGGCGTTGCGGCTGGTGATGATCAGTGTCGACGCGTCATCGATAGAAGTCGGAGGGATGTCGTTCGGGACGATGCGGATCAGCGGCTCCAGGCTGACCTCGCAGCCGAGCCGTTCAAGCTCCGCTTTCAGCGTTTCTCCGTCGCCCTTGGGACGCGTGACCAGAACGTGCATCAGGCGCTCGAGCGGACAAGAATGGCCGGATCGGCCTTGCTCAAGACTTCATCGGCCGCGGCGAGGCCGATGTCTCGGCCCGCGTTCGAGGCGCCGGTGCGGGAGACGTCATATCTTTGCCTGCCGTCGACGGACAGGATTTGTCCGCGAAACGACAGGCGGTCGCCGTCGATCGTCGCATGAGCCGCGATCGGTGTGCGGCAGGAGCCTTCGAGGCGCATAAGAAAGGCACGTTCTGCGGTAACTGCGCGTTCTGCCGCGATATCGTTCAGCGGCGCGACGAGTGCTTCGGCTTCCTTGTCGTCGGCGCGGATTTCAAGACCGATCGCACCTTGCGCGGCGGCGGGCAGCATGTCTTCGTCGGAAACGATTGCGGTGATCCGATCGGCAAGACCAAGCCGGTTCAATCCGGCAACGGCGAGGAATGTCGCCTCGGCGACGCCGTCTTTCAGCTTGCGCAAACGCGTTTCGACGTTGCCGCGAAAATCGATGACGCTGAGATCGGGACGCACGCTGAGCACTTGCGATTTGCGCCGGAGCGACGACGTTCCGACGACCGCACCGGTAGGCAGCGCGGCGATGTTCGCGTGTTTCAGGGCGATGAAGGCATCGCGCGGATCTTCGCGCGGCAAGACCGCGCCGATCGTGAGCCCGTCCGGCAGCGCCGTCTGCATGTCTTTCATTGAATGCACGGCGATGTCGATTTCACGGGCAAAGAGCGCGTCCTCGATTTCCTTGGTGAACAAGCCTTTGCCGCCGATGTCCGACAGGGGCCGGTCGGTCACGCGATCGCCGGTGGTTTTGATGATTGAAATCGCGATAAAGTCCTCGGGAAGGCCGTGCGCCTTGGCAAGCCGGGCTCGGACTTCATGGGCCTGGGCCAGCGCCAACGGCGAGCCACGTGTCCCGATACGAATGCGGGCAGCTTGCAAAGAGGTTTCTCCGGATGCTAGGCGGGGCGCTCGGCGCGCTGGCCAATTCGGGCGCCATTAATGCTCTAAAGGAAACTGAATTCCAACCTCGCCCCGCAAGAACTTAACGAGATGATGCCGCACGTCGATTCCGCTCAAGGTTCCTCGCTCGTTCTCGGGATTGAGACGAGCTGCGACGAAACGGCTGCGGCCGTTGTCGAGCGGCGGTCCGATGGACAGGGCCGCATCCTGTCCAATGTTGTTCTATCTCAGTTCGACAAGCACGCGATCTACGGCGGCGTGGTTCCGGAAATCGCCGCGCGCGCCCACACCGATTGCCTGGATCGGCTGGTGGAGGTTGCCTTAACGGAAGCAAAAATCGGATTTTCCGATCTTTCAGGGATCGCTGCGGCGTCGGGACCGGGGCTTATCGGCGGTCTCATTGTCGGGGCGACGACGGCCAAGGCGCTGGCGCTCGCGACGGGGAAACCGTTTCTTGCGATCAATCATCTCGAGGCGCATGCGCTGACCGTTGGTTTGACCGACAGCGTCAGGCCGCCCTACCTGATGCTTCTCGTCTCGGGCGGGCATACGCAACTGCTGCTGGTCGAGGATGTCGGGCGCTATCGCAGGCTTGCGACGACGATCGACGACGCGCTGGGCGAGGCCTACGACAAGACGGCGAAGCTTTTGGGTCTGCCGATGCCGGGTGGTCCGGCCGTCGAGAACGCGGCACTTAGCGGTAATCCCAAGCGGTTCAATCTGCCGCGTCCGATGGCCGGGCGCGAGGATCCGCATTTTTCATTCGCAGGTTTGAAAACGGCTGTGCGGCACGCGGCGGCGAAGATCGCGCCCTTGTCGCAGACGGATGTCGCCGATCTCTGCGCATCGTTCCAGGCGGCAGTTTGCGAAAGCGTCGCGGACCGCGTGCGGCGTGCGATGCGCGTTGCTCTTTCGTCGCTTCCCGAAGATCGGCCGAAACCTTTTGTCGTTGCCGGTGGTGTTGCGGCGAACAAAGTTCTGCGCGCCGCACTTGTTGGCGTATCAGAGGAATTCGGCTTCACGTTTCATGCGCCGCCGCTCGGGCTTTGCACCGATAACGGGGCGATGATCGCGTGGGCTGGAGCTGAACGGCTGGCGCTCGGGCTTATCGACGGACTCGAGGCGCCTGTCCGGCCACGCTGGCCGCTCGATCCGGACGCCGTCAAGGCGGCAGGTGCGGGGATCAAGGCATAAGTCTGAAGCACGCTTCATCATGGCGTGCTAAGCTTTGGCGGCATCGGAGTGGGGGACGCGTCTTTGCAATTGCGATCGATCAGCATCATCGGCGGAGGCGCGTGGGGAACAGCGCTGGCGCAAACGCTCTCGTACAACGATACCGGCGTGACGCTGTGGGCGCGCGAGCCGGAAATCGTCGAGGACATCAATGCGCGTCGCGTCAATCGCGTCTTTCTGCCGGGCGTGGACCTCAACGCGTCCATCCGCGCGACCGGCGAGCTTGCGAAGGTCGCGACGGCGGACGCAATTCTCGCTGTCGCTCCGGCACAGCATTTGCGCGGCGTACTAACTGAGCTGGCGCGACATCTGCGAGGCGGCGTTCCTATCGTCATCTGCTCGAAGGGGATCGAGCAGGAGACCGGCAAGTTCATGGGCGACGTGCTCGAAGACGTCGTGCCGCAGGCAACCCGCGCCGTGCTCTCCGGTCCAAGCTTTGCCGCCGATGTCGCGCGCGGGTTGCCGTCAGCACTGACGCTTGCCTGCCGTAATGAAGCCGTGGGGCGGGCGCTTGCCGCGTCGCTCTCGTCGCGCCAGATGCGGCTTTATTGGTCGAGTGACGTGCTTGGCGCGGAGCTTGGCGGCTCGGTCAAGAACGTGCTCGCGATTGCAGCCGGGATCGTCGAAGGGCGCGGGCTTGGAACCAGCGCGCACGCGGCCATCGTTACGCGTGGCTTCGCTGAATTGCGCCGTTTCGGAGAGGTGATGGGCGCGCGCCCGGAAACGCTGCTCGGGTTGTCGGGCCTCGGGGATCTGATTCTGACGTGCGGCAGCGCCCAGTCGCGCAACATGTCGCTCGGCCGAGCATTGGGCGAAGGGCGGTTGCTTGCAGAAATTCTCGGTAGCCGGTCGGCTGTGACCGAGGGCGTCTATACGGCTGCCGCGCTCGTTCGCCTGGCGCGTAAAAAGAATGTCGAAATGCCGATCGCGGAAGCGGTGCACGAGATCATCGAGGGGCGGCTCGGCGTCGACGAGGCGATTTCCGGACTGATGCAGCGTCCGCTCAAGGCCGAAGACTGAGGACGGCGTCGCTACCGTTCGATAAGCGGCGACGCCTTTACCGAATTTCAAGATAGTTCCGACAAGGTGTCCTCAACAGGCGGCCACGACCCCACAGGGTCCAGGCGCCACGCTTGCGCAAAGCGTCCGTTGTCGTGTCGCGTCCAAAGACCCCGTGCTCGTCGAGCATGGGGTCTTTGATTTTTTGCGACGGGTTGAGCGGATTTGCGTTTCACGCTAGGCATCGCCTCGATGATTTATAAAGGCGCCTGCCCATGCCTGCCTATTGGCTGTTGAAATCAGAGCCCGACGCGTTCTCGTGGGACGCGCTCGTGTCGCGGGGCGCCAAGGGCGAGTCCTGGGATGGCGTGCGCAACTATCAGGCGCGCAACAACATGCGTGCGATGAAAATCGGCGACCTCGGATTCTTCTATCATTCTAATGAGGGGAAGGACGTGGTCGGGATTTGCCGCATCATCGCGCTGGCACACCCGGAAGCGAAAGACGAAACCGGAAAATGGGAGTGCGTCGACGTCGCGGCTGTCGCGCCGGTGCCGGAACCGGTGACGCTTGATGCGATCAAAGCCAATCCGAAGCTCGTCGGCATGGTGCTCGTCAACAATTCGCGCCTTTCGGTTCAGCCTGTTTCCGCCGATGAATGGAAAGAAGTGTGCCGCATGGGCGGGGTCGATGCACGGAAGTTCAAGGTGTGAGCAGCGAGCGTCTCGACCGCGCGGACCCGCAATCGCTCGCGGATTTCATCAAAGCGAACACCAAATTGCTGGCGCCGCCTCTGGTTCCGGAAATCGTCCTGTATCTCGCCGCGGAGTCGCTGCCAATTTGGCAGAAAACGGAAGATCAGCTCGGCGAGATGAACGTGCCGCCACCCTATTGGGCCTTCGCCTGGGCCGGGGGACAGGCGGTGGCGCGCTACCTGCTCGACACTCCTGAAATCTGCCGGGGGCTGCCGGTGCTCGATCTCGGTTCGGGGTCCGGCATATCCGCGATCGCCGCCGCAAAAGCCGGAGCCGCCCGCGTTCTTGCCGCCGACATCGATGCCCTGGCCCTTGCCGCTATAGGACTAAATGGTAAAGCGAACGACGTGCAGATCGACGTCACGGGGGCCGATCTCCTGGCGCAACCGGGAGCGCGGGAAGGCGTCGTGATCGTTGGGGACCTTTTTTACGAACGGAACCTTGCCGATCGCGTCCTCAGGTTCATAGATTCCGCGAAATCAGAGGGGTGCGTGGTGTTCGTCGGCGACCCGCAACGGAGTTATTTTCCGCGAGACCGCTTCGAAAAGCTCATTGAATATCAGGTTCCCGTGACGCGCGAACTCGAGGATGCGGAAATCAAGCGGACGGCGGTGTGGCGGGCCTGAATGCTGCGATTTCGCCCGGTCCTACCTTCGAGCATGTTGTGGGGCACGGATTGTCGCATCATAATGAGCGGAATAATGGCCGCATTCTAGACGGCTAGCCGGAGGAACGTTCGAATGTCCGACAAAGTCTATCCTGTCCCAGCGGAGTGGGCGGAACGCGCTTACATCGACGCCGACCAGTACCGGAAAATGTATGAGCAGTCCGTGTCCGATCCGGAGGGGTTTTGGTCGGACGCCGGCAAGAAGCTCGATTGGATCAAGCCCTATAGCCGCGCCAAGAATACCTCGTTTGATCCCGGCAACGTCGATATCCGCTGGTTCGAGGACGGGACGCTGAATGTTTCGGTGAACTGCATCGACCGGCATCTGGCGAAGCGCGGCGATCAGGTGGCCATCATTTGGGAAGGCGACAGCCCGAACGATAGCGAGACGATCACCTACCGGCAGTTGTCCGAGCGTGTGCAACGGTTCGCGAACGTGCTCAAGAAGCACGGCGTCAAGAAGGGTGACCGCGTCACGATCTATCTTCCGATGATTCCGGAGGCAGCCTACGCGATGCTCGCGTGCACGCGCATCGGCGCGGTGCATTCAATCGTTTTCGGAGGCTTTTCGCCGGACAGCTTGCAGAACCGTGTCGAGGATGCGGAATCGACGGTCATCATCACGGCGGATGAAGGTTTGCGCGGCGGCAAGCCCGTTCCGTTGAAAAAGAACGCCGATGCCGCGCTCGCCAAATGCGCGGGCGACAAAAAAATGCTCGTCGTGCGCCGCACCGGCAATCCGGTGGCATGGATCCCGGGACGGGACCTTTGGCTGCATGAGGAACTGGAGTCGGTTTCAGCCGAATGTCCGCCGGAAGAAATGAGCGCGGAAGATCCGCTCTTCATTCTCTATACGTCGGGATCGACAGGAAAGCCGAAGGGCGTGGTGCACACGACGGGCGGCTACCTGCTCTTCGTCTCGATGACGCATCAATACGTTTTCGACTATCACGACGGCGACATCTACTGGTGCACGGCCGACGTCGGCTGGGTGACGGGCCACAGCTACATCGTCTATGGGCCGCTTGCGAACGGCGCCACGTCGCTGATGTTCGAAGGCGTTCCGACGTATCCGAGCGCGTCGCGGTTCTGGGACGTCATCGACAAGTGGAAGGTCAACATCTTCTACACCGCGCCGACGGCGATCCGCTCGCTGATGGGAGCGGGCGATGATCTCGTCAAACGCTCAAGCCGCGCATCGCTTCGGCTTCTCGGATCGGTCGGCGAGCCGATCAATCCCGAGGCTTGGGAATGGTATCATAACGTCGTCGGCGAAGGCCGCTGCCCGATCGTCGATACGTGGTGGCAGACGGAGACTGGCGGCATCATGATCTCGCCGCTTCCGGGCGCGACCGATCTGAAGCCCGGTTCCGGAACGAAGCCGTTCTTTGGCGTGCAGCCTGCGCTCGTCGACGACAAGGGACAGTTGCTCGAGGGTGAGGCCCAGGGCAACCTCGTTATGCTCGACAGCTGGCCCGGGCAATCGCGCACGATCTACAAGGACCACGACCGGTTTGAAAAAACGTACTTCTCGGCCTACCCAGGAATGTACTTCAGCGGCGATGGCTGCCGGCGCGACGCCGACGGTTACTACTGGATCACCGGCCGCGTCGACGACGTCATCAACGTTTCGGGACACCGTATGGGAACGGCGGAAGTCGAGAGTGCGCTGGTCTCGCATCCCAAGGTCGCGGAGGCCGCCGTCGTCGGATACCCGCATGATCTCAAGGGGCAGGGCATCTATTGCTACATCACGCTCATCATGGGTGAGAATGGCGATGATGGTTTGAAGAAAGACCTTGTCGCGCACGTGCGCAGGGAAATCGGACCGATCGCGTCTCCCGATCTCATCCAGTTTTCGCCGGGCCTGCCGAAAACGCGATCGGGCAAGATCATGCGCCGCATTCTACGCAAGATCGCGGAAGACGATTTCGGAAATCTTGGCGACACCTCGACGCTCGCCGATCCAGCGGTCGTCGATGAGCTGATCACGAACCGGCAGAATAAACGCGACGTAGCCTAGAGTGCTTCCGGAAAAGTGGGAACCGGTTGCCCGCTAAGAAGCACGAGAAAGCAAAGAGCTAGAGCCTTTCCGCGATTCCAGCAAAATCGGAAAGGCTCTAGAAGTCCGAGGCGATGCCACCCGTTTCCCAATCGCCGAAACGGGTCGGCTCGGGTCCAGAGCGCCCGCCGACTTCGGCCGGTCGCGCCTGATTGGCGGCCTGCTGGCGGCGTGCTTCGGCCTCCGCCAGGGCCCTTTGGGCTTCCGGCGTCAGCGACCGCGCCTCGCTTTTCGCCTCTGAAGGCTCGACGTTGCTCTCTCGATCAGGATCGGTGTTCACGGCGGAGGTGCCCTTTAATTATGGCCGGAGACCGGCTCCTTCAGGCCTTTATACGATCTTGACGGGACCATATATATGCTGCGGTCGGCCGCACGATGGCCGGTGGTCGCTTATGGGATCGTCACGAATGCCGATGAACTATGCCAGGACAGCGCTTCTTCTAGCCGTGCTCACCGCGATTTTCGTGGCGCTCGGCGCTGCCGTCGGCGGAAAGTCCGGTCTGGTCTTCGCCTTCTTCGCGGCGATGGTCATGAATGCGTTCAGCCTTTGGAAGTCCGATACGGCCGTATTGCGCATGTTCAAGGCGCAGGAGGTCGACGACCGGTCGGCTCCGGAATACGTGCAACTCGTTCGCGATCTCGCCAAGCAAGCCGGACTGCCGATGCCGCGTGCCTACGTGATGAACAATCCGCAGCCCAACGCATTCGCGACCGGGCGCAATCCATCAAACGCTGCGGTCTGTGCGTCGACAGGGCTGCTCGAAACGCTGAACCGCGACGAGCTTGCGGGCGTCATGGCGCATGAGCTTTCGCACATCAAAAATCGCGACACGCTGACGATGGCCGTCGCGGCCACGATCGGCGGCGCGGTTTCGATGTTCGCGCAGTATTTGCAGTTTGGAATGCTGTTCGGCGGCGGACGCAGCGGTGAGCGCGGCGGGCTCGGCGTTCTAGGGACGCTGGCGGCGGTGATCATTGCGCCAATGGCGGCCGGGCTCGTGCAAATGGCGATCAGCCGGTCGCGCGAATATCAGGCCGACCGCATGGGCGCGATGATCTGCGGCAACCCGCTGTGGCTCGCATCGGCGCTCCGGAAGATCGACAGGTCGGCACGACGGATCGAGAATCCGGAAGCGGAATCCGTTCCGGCGGCTGCGCACATGTTCATCATCAATCCGCTCAACGGGCACGGCGTCGATAATCTTTTCTCGACACATCCCAACGTCGAAAACCGTATCGCCGCGCTCGAATCTCTTGCCCACGAGATGGGCGTAACGTCTGCTTCGCGCGGTGAAGCGGAGCCGACGGATTGGGACGCGATGCCCGATACGTCCGACGACAGTCGCGGCGAAGTCTGGATCGGCGGTCAAAAGTACACGAAGCCTCCGAGCCCGTGGGGTTGACGTGTCGAAAGCGATGAGCAACGACCGCGGCGCCCGGTTTGGTAAGCGCACTCCGCAGCGTCCGCGCGACGCGTTGAAGCCGTCACCGTCACCTTCGCCAACGAGCGGCGATGGCTTGCCGGCACGCGACGTCGCCGTTTCGGCGCTGTTTTCCGTGCTTGTCGAGAAGCGTCCGTTCGACGACGTCTTTGCAAAAGCCTCGGCGGCGCGGGCTCTAGCGCCGCGCGATCGCGCTTTCGCGCGGCTGATCGCGACGACGGTTCTGCGCAATCGCGGGTCGCTGCAGGCGGTGCTCCGGACTTACCTCGAAAAGCCATTGCCCGAGCATCTCGGCCGACTCGAACACATCCTTCTCGCTGCGGCCGCGCAGCTTTTGCTGCTGCAAACGCCTCCGCATGCCGCCATTTCGCTTGCGGTCGATCAGTGCCGGGCGGATCGCAACGGGCGGCGCTTCGGCAATCTCGTCAATGCCGTGTTGCGGCGCTTGAGCGAAAGCGGCAGCGGGCGTTTTGCGTCGCTCGATAATGCCACGCTGACGTTTCCGGACTGGCTGCTCGACAGGTGGAGCCGCACGTATGGGGTGGCCGAGGCCCGGCACATCGCGCGTGCGTCGCTCTCCGAGCCGCCGCTGGACATCACTGTCAAATCCGACACCGATACGTGGGCGTCGCGCCTCAACGGCATCGCGTTGCCGACGGGCTCGATACGCTGCTCGCATGTCGGGCGCATTGAAGAACTCGATGGTTATGCCGATGGCGCATGGTGGATCCAGGACGCCGCAGCCGCCTTGCCGGTGAAGCTTCTCGGCGATGTGAGCGGGCTTTCGGCGCTCGATCTTTGCGCCGCGCCGGGAGGCAAGACGGCGCAACTGGCGGCGGGCGGTGCGCGCGTCGTCGCCGTCGACAAGTCAGCGGGACGATTGACGCGCCTCAACGAGAACTTGCAGCGGCTTGGGCTCTCGGCTGAGGTGTCCGTGGCGGATGCGCAAAGCTATACCAGCGAGATGACGTTCGATGTCGTTCTGCTCGATGCCCCGTGCACGGCGACGGGAACGATCCGCCGTCATCCCGACATTCTCTATCTGAAGCGGCCGGAGGACGTTGCGGCGCTTGCGGCGTTGCAGGCCAAGCTGTTGCGGCAGGCGGCTCGGCTCGTGAAGCCCGGCGGCACGCTGCTCTACTGCACGTGCTCGCTGGAACCCGAAGAAGGTGAGGATCAGATCGCAGCCTTCCTTGCGGAGCATGGCGATTTTCGTCGCAGGCCGATCGCGCTTGGCGAGGCCGTTGTGCCGCTGTTGTGGCGAACGGCCGACGGCGATCTCCGGACGCTTCCGTCTAATTTTCCGGAACTTCCTGAAGGACTTCGTGGCCTCGACGGCTTCTTTGCGTCGATGCTGGTCAAATCCGATTGTTAACGGATAGCTGGTCGCCGCGCCTTGTTTTCGTGCCGTCGCAAGGCTAGGTCGGAAGCTATCGCGCGTCAGCCAGGGAAACGCATGCCGAGCCTCAACGTCACGGAGCGTTTGAAAATTCGCTCGCTGTCGGTCGAGCGGCTGCGGCGCCGGGCTCTGACGCGCACGCTGTCGTCGCCGACTTTCCGCTGGCGTTACGCCGGAGCCGGAGCCGACCAGATTCTCATCGTGCCCCAGGAGCTGCGGGCGGCCGATCCGAGTTTCTGGAGCGAGGTTGCGCACGGCCATTTCGGTCTGGCTTCGCAAATCGCCGACCTCAAGGGCGCGTCGCCGTTCCGTGTCCAGCCTCCGAGCCTTGCTTGGGCGCGTGAGCTTCATGGTTTCGGCTGGCTTCGTCATCTTGCGGCGACGGAAGAAGAGGAAGCCGAGGCGGCGGCGCGCGAACTCGTTCTCGATTGGATCGCGCTGCGGAATACCGCAAGCGGCATCGCCTACGAACCGGAGATCGTCGGACGGCGGCTCATTTCGTGGATCGCGCAGGCGGGCATGCTGCTTGAAAATCTCGACGCGCGCTCCTATTCGGCGGTCATGTCGAGCATGGGTCAGCAGATCGTCACGCTGAAAGCGACGTGGCGCAGCGCACCGGACGGAATTCCGCGATTGATCTGCCTGATCGCGCTGGTGCTCTCCGATCTTGCGGTCTCGGGTCACGACCGGCAGCTTAAGGATGCGCAGGAGGCGCTGATCGAGGAATTGCGCCGGCAAATCCTCGAAGATGGCGGGCATGTGAGCCGCAGCGCCAGCGTTCTCGCGGATCTGATCCTCGATCTGCTTCCGCTCGGCCAGTGCTTCCATTCTCGCGGCCGCCAGCCGCCCGAGGAGATCAGCGCCTCGGTCAAAAAATCGCTGGGTTTCCTGCGATTCATGCGTCTTGGCGACGGCATGCTGGCGCGTTTCAATGGCGTCAGCACCGGGTCTCCCGCGACGGTCGCGACCGTGCTTGGCTATTCGGGTTCCGATCTCGAAGTGCCCGCTAAGGCGCGCGCGTCCGGTTACGTCCGGCTGGAGCGCGGCGATACGGTCATCGTCGCAGACGTCGGATCGCCGCCACCGCTTGAAATGGCGACGGAGGCGCAGGCTGGCGCGCTTTCGTTCGAACTGTCGTCGCGGCAATATCTCGTTCTGGCGAACGGCGGTTTTCCGGGGCCGGCCGATCAGAGCTGGGTTGCCGCCGCGCGCGCGACCGCAAGCCACAATACGCTCGTGCTTGCGGAAACGTCGTCATCGCGCCTCGTGCGTCACCCGCAGCTCGAGGCGATGATCGGAGGCATGCCGATCAAGGGTCCGGACAACGTCTTCTCGGCCTCGGGCGACAAGGATGGTCATGTCTTTATCAATACCAGTCACGACGGGTATTTGAAGCGCTTCGGGCTGATCCATTCGCGCCGTCTTTCGTTATCCGCCGACGGCAATAGGCTCGAAGGCGTCGACGCGCTGAGACCGCCGAAAGGGCAGCTCCGGCTTAAGACCGATCTTCCCTACGCGATCCATTTTCATCTGCATCCGGATTGCCTTTGCACGCTCGATCAGCCGACCGTCTGCCGTGTGAAACTCCCCGACGGGCGCGTTTGGATTTTCAGCACCAAGGATGCGGCGCTGACGATCGAGGAAAGCATTTTCTATGTCGACAGTGCAGGCCCGAGGCCGTCGCTCCAAATCGTACTTCGCGGAACGACGTTCGGTGAAACCGACGTTCACTGGTCGATGCGTTGCGATCCCGCCATGCTTGGCTAAGCCGCAGGATTGCTCGGCATAACGCGGCACAATCGCGCGTTTCTCTTTGAGTAGGATGGTTTTGCGCGTGAGAGCGTGATAACCGCGTCTCGCAACCATGCGGGGTGACTATGGCCGATCCGACAATACGACGCGCGCTGCTCTCGGTTTCCGACAAGGGTGGGCTTCTTCCCTTTGCCAAGGCATTGGCCGAGCGGGGTGTCGAGATCGTATCGACCGGCGGCACGGCGTCGGCACTGAAGGCGGCCGGGCTAAACGTCATCGACGTTTCGGAGCTGACTGGCTTTCCCGAGATGATGGACGGCCGGGTGAAGACGCTGCATCCGCGCGTGCACGGCGGGCTTCTCGGTATTCGCGGCAACGCAGAACACGAAAAGTCCGCGAGCGATCACGGCATCCTTCCGATCGATCTTTTGGTGGTGAATCTCTATCCGTTCGAGGCGACGGTCGCGAAGGGCGCGTCCTATGAGGACTGCATCGAGAACATCGACGTCGGCGGTCCAGCGATGATCCGCGCGGCCGCGAAAAATCACGAGAGCGTCGCGGTTATCGTCGAGACCGAGGATTATGCGCGGCTGCTCACCGAGCTTGCCGAGAACGGTGGTGCAACGAAGCTGGCATTCCGCAAGCAGCTCGCGGCGAAGGCCTTCGCGCGCTCGGCGGCTTATGACGCGGCGATCAGCAATTGGTTCGCGGGCGTGCTCGAAACGGCTGCGCCGGAGTGGCGGGCGTTTGGCGGCAAGCTCGCGCAGTCCCTTCGCTATGGCGAGAACGCGCATCAGTCGGCGGCGCTTTACATTTCGGATCGCGGCCGCGCCGGTGTCGCGACGTCGCGACAGCTGCAGGGAAAAGAACTCTCCTACAACAACATCAACGACACGGATGCAGCTTTCGAGCTGGTGTCGGAGTTCGATGCGAAATTTCCGGCGGTGGCGATCATCAAGCACTCCAATCCGTGCGGGGTGGCGATCGGCGGTTCGCTGAAGGACGCTTATCTGAAGGCGCTTGCGTCAGATTCCGTCAGCGCGTTCGGCGGAATCGTGGCGCTCAACCAGGCGATCGATAAGGACGCGGCGGAAGAGATCACGAAAGTCTTCACCGAGGTCGTCATCGCGCCGGACGCGACGGACGAGGCGAAGGCGATTTTCGCGGCGAAGAAAAATCTGCGGCTGCTGTTGACGGGCGGCCTTGCGGAGGGGCGCGCCGCGGGCCTGCTCGTCAAGTCCGTGGCGGGCGGTTTCCTCGTGCAGACGCGCGATAACAAGAATTCCGATGATCTCGATCTCAAGGTCGTCACGAAGCGGGCGCCTTCGTCAGCGGAGCTTGCCGATTTGAAGTTCGCGTTCAAAGTCGCGAAACATGTCAAGTCGAATGCCATTGTTTACGCGAAAGGCGGCGCGACGGTCGGTGTCGGTGCCGGTCAGATGAGCCGCGTCGACTCGGCGCGCATCGCAGCCTGGAAGGCGGCAGAGGCCGCGAAAGCGCTGGGTTTGGATGCGCCGCTGACGATTGGTTCGGTCGTGGCGTCGGATGCCTTCTTCCCGTTTGCCGATGGCTTGATCACGGCGGCGGAAGCGGGCGTGACGGCGGTCATACAGCCGGGCGGTTCGATGCGTGACGACGAGGTGATCAAGGCAGCTGACGAGCGCGGGCTGGCGATGGTGTTCACCGGAGTTCGTCACTTCCGGCATTGAAGCCGTTCGCTTCCCCCACACCTGACCCCTCCCCGCAAGGGGGAGGGGAAATATTGGGGCTACGACTTAGCTTGTGTGCGGCTTCGTTCGGACGAACAGCATCAGCACGACGCCGGTCAGCAGGAATGCGAGCACGGCCGACATGCCGATGCGTTGGCTGCCGGTTTCCTGCGTCAGGAACGCGACGGCGAACGGCGCGAGGAAGGCCGTCACCTTTCCGGAAAAAGCGAAGAGGCCGAAGTATTGCGTGATCTTTTCCGCCGGCGCGAGGCGGGCGAGAAGCGAGCGGCTGGCGGCCTGCACGGGCGCCGCGACGAGGCCGACCAGGACGGCGAATGCGAGGAAGACTTGCTCGCCTATCGACGAGAATGGCTTTGATCCCGGCACTTTTTCCGCGACCTCGGTCGTGAACAGGATGTGCGTTTTATCGACCGAGAGAATTCCAATCGCTCCGACAACGAGCGCCAGGAGCGCGCAGACGATGACGGTCTTGGGTCCAAACCTGTCATCGAGACGGCCGCCGATCAGCGCGCCGAATGCGCCGACAAGGGTGAGAACTATGCCGAAGATACTCAGTTCCAATGGTCCCCAGCCGAAGACCGACGCGCCGTAAATACCGCCGAACGCGAAGATCGCGGTCAGGCCATCGGTAAAGATCATGCGCGCGATCAGGAAGATCATCAGGCTCGGCATTGACGGCAGAGATTTGATCGTGTGCCAGAGTTCCGTCGCCGCCGAATGCCGCGGCTCGGTTGAGCTGCGCGGCACTCGCTTGTCCGGGACGAACAGGAAAAACGGGATGATGAAGATCGCGAACCATACGGCGGCGAACGGGCCGGTGATGCGGTCACTTTGATGCGAGGTGCCGTCGAGGGTCAGCAGCGGATCGAGGCCGAGAAGCGTTGTCGTTGCCCCCGGTATCGGGACAAGGAAGCCGGCGACGAGCGCCAAGCTTACGAGGCCGCCGAAATAGCCGACGGCCCAGCCCGTTCCTGACAAGCGTCCGAGTTCGCTTCTCGGCACGAGGCCGGTCATGATCGCGTTGGAGAAGACGCTCATCAGCTCGGCGGCCAAGGTCGCCACGACGAAGCCCGCGAGCACGAGCAGGATCGTGGTCAATGGCGCGCCGGGTGTGCCGAGCCAGAGCGTGCTCAATCCTGCGAGAAAGACGAGCGAGAGCACGCCCATCCAAGGCTTGCGCGCGCCGCGGCCGTCCGCCGCCGCGCCGAGAAACGGGCTCAGAATTGCGATCAGCAGGCCGGCGACCGAAGCTGCGTAGCCCCAGAGCGCCTGTCCGCAGGCAGCCTTCTCGCTGCCTTCCGCGATCAGCGTGCCGCAGACTGGGTTCTGGACGATGGCATTGGCGAAATAGGGAGCGAACAGGAAGGTCTGCACCAGCGTGTAGTGCGGCTGCGTCGCCCAGTCGAACAGCATCCACGATACGAGGGCTCTTGGCGGCGCGCGTTCGGGTTCAAGAGCTGCCGCCGATGTTCCGTTCGCGGCTTCGCCGACATCGCCTGTCGCCATGGATTTCCCCTTCGTTGGTGCTTGCGAGCGCGTGCCCGGCGCGCCTCAGCAGATTTGGGCTGTCAATCCCTAAGCACGATCAGATGGTCGGGAAGCTCGTTCGGGTCGATCGAACCTGGCGGGAAATGCTCCGACAGATGCGCGCCGATACGCTCGATGGCGTGGACGAAGCCGTCGGTCGCTTTTCCGGCACCGATCTCGCTCGTGAATTCATCGACGATCGATTGCCATGTTCCTTTCGGGACGCGCCCGTCGATGCCGCTGTCGGCGATGATGTCGACGCGCTGCTCGGCGAGCGACACGAAAATCAGGACGCCCGTGCGGCCGGTCGTCGTGTGAAGGTTCTGCGCGAGGAACTGTTCGGCGGCGCGACGGCGCGTGTTGGCGCGCAGGATCGAACGCGGCACGAGCGCCATCCGGATTTTCGGGTGCCATGCGAGAAAGAACAGCGCCAGAAAGACGATCAGCTGGATGAGGAAAATGATCTGAACCTTCATCCAGGTGAAATAGATGAGCGGCCAGGGAACGATTAGCGCCAGAAGCGCCGCCCACATCAGCGGAATGTGCTCGTAACGGCTGCTTTGATCCGCGACGACGGCGACGATCTCGCCGGACGTTGTGCGCTCGGCGTTCGTGATCGCCTGGGAGATCCGCTCGGCGTCTTTGCTGTTGATGAAGCCCATCGATCGCAATCGTTCCGTTGTTTTCGCCGTCATCGTTACCAGCTTCCCGATGCTCCGCCGCCGCCAAAGCTGCCGCCGCCACCGGACCAGCCGCCACCTCCGCTGTCGCCGCCGGACCAGCCACCTCCGCCGCCCCAGCTTCCCGTGCCGCCGGGAATGACGACGATGCCGCCGCGCCGGCGCCGTCCATCGGGCGTGCCTGCCTGCATGGACTGGGAGTTCCTGTAGTTGATCCATAGGATAAACGCGACGAACATCAGGAAAACGAGCAGCTGGAACATCTCCGCTGAGTCGTCCTGATGAGGCTGTCCGCCTTGCGCCCGGCGCTTCACCTCTTCGGGATCGCCGAGAACGACCGTTCTGATGTCGCGAACGCCGTCCTTGATGCCGCCCGCGTAGTCGCCGCGCCGGAACTTAGGCAGGATGGCATTCTGGATGATGAGCGCCGCCATCGTGTCGGTCATGAAGGGTTCGAGGCGGCGGCCGACCTCGATGCGGACCTTGCGGTCGTTGGGCGCGACGATCAGCAGAATGCCGTTGTCCTTGCCCTTCTGGCCGATGCCCCATTTGCGCGCGAGGCCGATGCCGTAGTCCTCGATCGCGTAGCCCTCGAGCGATTTGACCGTGACGACGGCGATCTGGTCGGTCGAGGTTTGCTCGAGTTCGGCGAGAGTGCTTTCGAGGTCAGCCTTGTCTTGCGGCGAGAGCAGTCCGGCCTGATCAGTGATGCGGCCGGAAAGGTCCGGATAGTTCGGCGCCGCGTAAGCCGGGGCGATCATAAATGCGCACGCCGCAAGCAGGGCCAGCAGTGCGTTGCGCACGCTCGCCCAAGGCTCGCGACGTGACATCAAGGACCGAGCGGCGATTGCTGCGCCAGTCATTGGATTGACTCCGCCAAGGCGTTCAAGCCGCAGCCGTTACGACTTGCCGAAATCGACCTTAGGCACCTTCTGGTCCTCGGCCGGGATATCGAATGTCGCCATTTCCTTCGCCGAAGGATAAAGCGCGGTTTTCCAGAGGCGTCCGGGGAAGGTGGTGATCTCAGTATTGTAAGCGCGGACGGCGTCGATGTAATCGCGGCGGGCGATGGCGATACGGTTTTCGGTGCCAGCCAGTTCACTCTGCAGCGCCAGGAAGTTCTGTCCCGACTTGATGTCCGGATAGCGTTCGACGACGGCCATCAGCCGCCCAAGCGCGCCGCCGAGCGTCGATTGCGCATCCTGGAATTTTTTCATCGCGTCCGGATTGGTCAGGATGTCGGGCGGAATTTGTATGTTCGTCGCCTGCTTGCGCGCTTCGGTGACTTCGGTGAGCACCGTCTTTTCCTGGTCGGCGAAGCCTTTCACGGACTCGACGAGATTGGGGATGAGGTCGCTGCGGCGCTTATATTGGTTCAGGACCTCGCTCCAGTTGGCCTTGGCCTGCTGCTCATATGTTGGAATCGTATTAATTCCACAGCCGGCCATTGCGAGCGCAGCTCCGATGATCGCGAATAACGCGAGCGGCCGTACGACAAACTTTCTGGTGATGGCGGTCATGACGCGGGTCGTCCTGTTCTGGCGCCTCGCGGGCGCGCACGCAGTGAGCTTCGCAAGGCCGTTACGGCCCGCCCTTTCCTATGAGCTTCCAGGACTGCGTTCAAGTGACGGAACGTAGGGGACGCCGCCTTTCAACGATTAATGCGCCTCCGGCGTACCCCGTCGGTTGCAAAGCGATGCCTCGGATGGCAAAGCCGCATTTCGATGCGGCCTTTTTCAATTCCGGCAAAATCGCGCTAAGTTGGAAGCCTGTTATTCGCGGGGGGATGAATTGGAATGAGTTGCTTCCAGCGCGATAACGATACATCGACGCGTATCGGGAAGGCGGTCGCGAATACGGGAATACTGAAAACCGCGGCCACCATAATCATACATGCCAACGCAGCCTGCATGACCTGAATGATGTGCTTCAATCGAATGCACCCTTCTGTGACATTGCGGGTGCATTTTGCAGATCGAGTATGGCTTCAGGTGGGCGCCTCTGCGGCGCAGAGAAGAAAGTGCGGCGAAGGAACACCGCCGCACTTCTCAGACTGTCACGACCAGCGGCAAAAGCGGCGGCCATGTCTCCACCAGCAATGACGGTGGCGATGATGCCAGTTGCGGCGCCAATACACGTCCTGTGTGGGCGAAGCCTGTTTGGAGATCAGGTTTAGAGTGTGGATGTTTCCGTTGACGGTGGCGCTGGCGTATCCTGCACCGAGCACCATCGTGACAGCGAGAATTGCTATCCCCAATGTCGTCCTCATTACGTCGTCTCCTCGATTGGCGGCGCCGCCTTGACGCCGGGAGCAACTATAACGAGCGCGTTTTCGTGCTTCTCCATACGGATTTGTGAGAAAGTGTATTTTCGCGGGACGGGTGCATCCGCGATACGCTTACATTTTCGTATGGCGACTTATGCTTGTTCCGACGTGAATGAATTGCAGCTGTATTTTTAAAGCCGCAAATTACCAGCGAAGCCATTCGAGCGATTTCGGCCCGCGGCAAAAATCCTGGCGATGCAAATAGTGGCAGCGGCGGCCGTCGAAATAATCATCTCTGGCAAATGGGTCGCCGGCATAGGTCGAGAAGCCGAACCCATACCCATGAAGCGGGCCGCGACGCGAATAGCCTTTGCGCTTGTGAGCGGCGTGTTTGTGACGGGTCGCGGCATGCGCGGTGTGTGGGTGGTGCTTATAGGAGTGGTGCGCGCGAGGGTGAGGGAGCGTGCTGGCGTTTGCAGCGGGCGCGAGCCATGCCAATGCCAGAGTCAAACTGGCGAACGCGATCGTGCTCTTGGTCATGTGCTGCCTCTCGATGCGACGTGGTGCGGCCTGCGTGGACTGCAAGGATAAATAGTCTTGATTGCCAGAGCGCAAGAATGGCTCCGGACGGTTAAATCCGGAGCCAGCCCGCTCAACTTCGATATTGAATTGCGGTTTAGTAGCTGCAGTAACGCCGTCCGTGGCGCCAATAGCAGTCGGAATAGTCGAAATCATAATAGTCGTCGTCATAATAGTATGGATCGCCCAGGTAGATGCCCGGGCCCCAACCGTACCAGCCGCCGCGCCAGTGGCCGCCACGCCCTCCGTGGCCATGCCCGCCGTGCCATCCGCCGTGAGGACCGCTGAAGTTGCGGACCATCCGGGCACCGCCCAAATTTCCGCCTCTGAAGCCGCCGCCATGCATGCCGGAAAAACCGCCGCCGCCGCCATGACCGCCGAATTGCGCGGCTTCAGCCGCCGGAACAAATGCTGCTAACGATAACGCTGCGCCGATCGCAGCCAGTGCGCTTACATATGTCTTCATATGAACCTCTGCGTTTCCGAGCCGCGTTCGCTGTTTCGCATTGCCGACGGCTCTTCATGCATGAGCAACGCATTCTTCTGGCGAAGGTTGCGGAACGTGTGAGAGCGTTGCAGCAGATCTGAGAAATTCGCACGGCCCGGACGAGAATGTCCGGTGAGAAGGTGCGCGGCTGCAAAGTGGGGAATGGGCACGCATTTCCTGCGCCGCAGGAGCGGTTTCCAAGCGCGAATTTCGGCGATTATGGCATTGGCAACAGGGTGGGGCGTCCCTGTAAAGTCTGGAGCGGGCGAAGGGATTCGAACCCTCGACCCCGACCTTGGCAAGGTCGTGCTCTACCCCTGAGCTACACCCGCAAATCCATGACCTCGACACCTTGCGGCGCCGAGAGACACGCCTTATGGCGCAAGTGCCAACCCATTGCAAGGGGCGGAAAGCGACTGACCACCACGCCGCAGGACAGGCGCCGGGAGAGACTGCTAACGGCTTTAAAGCGAAGGAAGAATGCCGATATGCCTCTCACCCGCGACGAACTGCTGGCCCGGCTCAGTGAACTTGGTATCAAGACGACGACGATCGAGCACCCGGCCGTGTTCACCGTCGCCGAAAGCCAGACGGTCGAGATTGCGTTGCCTGGGGCTCACACGAAGAACCTGTTTCTCAAAGACGAGCGCGGCAGGCTTGTCCTCGTCATCGCAAAAAGCGCCACGGGCGTCGATCTCAAAGCGCTTGCCAAACGTTTGGGCATGGGGCGTTTTTCGTTCGGAAAGCCGGAGCTGCTGATGAGCACGCTTGGTGTGACGCCGGGATCGGTGACGGCATTCGCCGTCGCAAACGATGAAGAGGGGCGTGTGAATGTGGTCATCGACGAGGCTCTGATGGCGCATGACAGCATGAACTGTCACCCGCTGGAGAATACGGCGACGACCAACATTGCGTGTGAGGACCTTTTGCGGTTCATTCGATCCACTGGCCATGAGCCCCGCGTCATGGCGCTGACCGCCGCCGACGTTGCGGCGAGGAGTTGAGATCCATGGAATTCGGCACGAAAAAGTCTGGCCCGGGAGCTGCTGCTGCCGGGGACGTCATCAAGGATACGACGACGGCGTCGTTCAAGGCGGATGTGATCGACGCATCCAAGTCGACGCCCGTGATCGTCGATTTCTGGGCATCATGGTGCGGCCCGTGCAAACAGCTGACACCGATGATCGAAAAAGTCGTGCGCAGCTACAGCGGCAAAGTCCGGTTGGCGAAAGTCAACGTCGATGAAAACCAAGCGATTGCGGCGCAGCTTCGCGTGCAGTCGCTGCCGACGGTCCTGGCGTTTCGCGACGGTCAGCCGATCGACGGGTTTGTCGGCGCGCAGCCGGAAAGCGCCATCAAGGCGTTCGTCGATCGCCTGATCGCCGACGATGCCGATCTCGGTCTTGGCGAACTGTTGAAGTCGGCTGAAGACCTGCTGGAGCAAGGTGATCTGCAAGGCGCGGCGGAGATCTTCGCGACGGTCCTGCAAGAGGATCGGACCAATGCCGAGGCTCTAGCGGGTCTCGCGTCCTGCTATTTGCGCAGCGGCGATGTCACGCGCGCCAAGCAGACGTTGGCGCTGGTGCCGCCCGACAAGCGCGACGTGGCCGCCGTCAGGAGCGTCGAAGCCGCCGTGCTGCTCGCGGAAAAAGGTTCGACAGCCGGCGATCTCTCGGCTCTGAAGCGTCGACTCGAAGGAAATCCCCAGGATCATCAAGTCCGTTACGATCTTGCCGTCGGGCTGGCGGCCAACGGCGAACGAGGCGAAGCCCTTGATCTTCTGCTTGATCTCGTCAGGATGGACAGCCAATGGAACGATGAGGCGGCGCGCAAGCAACTTTTGCAATTCTTCGATGCCTGGGGTCCGAAAGAGCCGCTCGTGAACGAAGGACGCCGCAGATTGTCGTCGATCTTGTTTCGTTGAGAGCACGCGTGCCTGCGGAGATGAATTTGACGCTTACTGAACGTTATGCGCGGCCGGCGGATTTGCCGGCCAGAATTCCCATATTTCCGCTGCGCGGCGCAATTCTGCTGCCACGCGCAACCTTGCCGCTCAATATCTTCGAGCCGCGCTATCTGGAAATGATCGACGATGCGATGTCGGGCGCGCGTGTCATCGGCATCCTGCAACCGATCCTCGCGGACGACGAAGATCAGGAAAGTCCGCTCGACAAGGCAGCGAAATTACGCTCCGTCGGTTGCGCGGGGCGGGTAACGTCGTACCAGGAACTCGACGATGGCCGGCTGATCATCACGTTGACCGGTATCACGCGGTTCGAATGCGTGGGCGAAGCCGAAACGGAAAAACCGTATCGCATCATGAGCGTCAGCTATGACCGGTTCGCGCAGGATTTGACGGAAGGGCTCGGAGAAGAGCTCGTCGACCGGAAAAACCTGCTGCGCGTGCTGAAGATCTATCTCGAGGTCAACCGTCTGAAGACGGACTGGTCGACGATCCAGCGCGCGTCTAATGAATTTCTCATCAACGCGCTGTCGGTCATGTGCCCATACGGACCGGAAGAAAAACAAGCGCTGCTTGAAGCGAAAGATTTGAAATCACGCGCCGAGGTGCTGGTGGCGCTCGCGGAAATCGATTTGGCGTCGAATGGGAGCAGTGGTTCGACGCTGCAGTAAGGCATGGTAGAATCGCGCGAGGTTGTCGCACGTGGTCTCGGACATCGAAAGAGAAGACGAACAGGCGAGCGCGGTCGATCCGAGACTCCTCGAATTGCTCGTCTGTCCGCTGACGAAAACACGGTTGATCTATGACGCGCCGGCGCGAGAGTTGATCAGCAGGGCGGCTGGGCTCGCTTTTCCAATTCGGAACGGCGTTCCATTAATGATCGAGGATGCCGCGCGCGCCTTGACTGATGACGACCTCAAAAAGCGTTAGAATTATTATGTATCGCGCTTGGCGGCATGCTGATGACTGCTACGATTTCTAAGAAATTGGTCATAAAGTTTGATCATTTTTGCCGCTTAACCAAATCTCTTTAGAGTCCATAAAACATGATCGCCGACTGTCCGGCTCCGCATTCCAGGGGCAGCGGCTTTGTTTCAAAAATTCATTCAGGCGAGATTTTTTGATTGGCGCCCGCCGCGCCGGGCGATCGCGTTTGTTCAGCGTCTAGCGAAGTCTCGGCGCGTTGCGCAGGCATTGGCGTCGGCGGGTATCGTTGCCGCGATCTGCGGTTTGGCTCGCGAATTGTTGATACCCAATTCCGGGATGCCGCTTGTCGTTGCCGGGATTGTTTTCCTTTCGCTCAGCTCAATATGGGGCTTGCTTCAAACCGGCCCGACGGATCGCGGCGCGATGCGCCGTTCGGATGATCTGGGTCATCACGAAACAGCAGTTCTCGAAGATGCGAAGGATGCTCATTGGGAATTCGCGGACCGTGCGTCGCAGTATCGTGAGCTTCTCGATGTACAACGCGATTTCGTCGTCCGCCGTTTGGCCGACGGGCGCCTCGTTTTTGCAAACCGCGCATTTTGCGAAGCGTTCGGTGTTCGCAGCGACGCTCTACTCGGCTCGAGGTTCGAGCCGCCCGTGCTTGCGGAGGATGATCATTCGGATGCTGCCGCTTATGACTGCCGCGGCGCGCAACTCGTTCATACGCAAAAAGGGAAACGCTGGATCGCCTGGGATTTCCAGGAGATTAGGGGCGAACATGGCAGTGTCGAATTTCAAGGCGTCGGGCGCGATATTACGGTCGAGCGCGGGATCGAACGCGAGCTGAAGGAAGCGCGCAACCAGGCCGAAATGGCGAGCCGCGCCAAGTCCCGTTTCCTAGCGTCCATGAGCCATGAGATCCGCACGCCGATGAACGGCATCCTCGGAATGATCAGTCTTATGCGCGATACGCCACTCGATGCCGAGCAACGGACGTGTGCGCGCATCGTCGAAGATTCCACGCGGGCGTTGCTCAATCTCATCGACGACATTCTCGATTTTTCAAAAATCGAGGCCGGCAAACTCGATCTCGCGAATAAGGCGTTCTCGCTCAAGACCTGCGTCGCGCAGGCGATGCAGCTTCTGGCGCCGAGCGCTGCGGCAAAGCGCTTGTCGTTTACCTCGACGGTCACGGGCGACGTGCCGGAGTGGGTGCTCGGCGATGAAATGCGCGTTCGTCAAATTGCCCTGAACCTGCTGTCGAACGCCATCAAGTTCACCGAGAAGGGCGGCATCGGTGTCTGTGTCTCGCTCCTAGAGGAGAACGGCGACTCCGGCCGCGATTGCGCAGTCGCGATCAAAGTCACTGATACGGGCGTTGGGGTTCCGGCAGAGTTCATTGCGCACTTGTTCGATGAGTTCGAGCAGAGCGCCGTGACGAGGACGCGTCAACCTGGGGGGACGGGACTCGGGCTTGCGATCTCGAAACGCCTCGCGCAGGCGATGGGCGGCGACATCCTCGCTGAATCGGATGCCGATCAAGGTGCTTCGTTCACAGCGGTTCTTCGTTTCGATGTCGCCGAGCGGCCGGACTCCTATGTCCCGGTCGCGCCGGTCTCGCGACTTCCTTTCGCGTCCGAGGTCAGGGTCGCAACCGACATCGTAATGGACATGGGAACGGCCGGCAACGGCGGCGGCTTCAATGTTCTCATTGCCGAGGACAATCCGATCAATGCGCTGCTTGCCCGCAAGATCGTCGCGCGAGCCGGCGGGACTTCGACCATCGTTGGAGACGGCCGCCTTGCGATTGCGGCCGCGCGTGAGACGCTGCAGAATCGTCAACCTGCATTCGATCTCATTCTGATGGATGTTTTGATGCCCGTCGTCGACGGTTTGACGGCAGCGAAGGCGATCAAGAAGCTTTTTGACGAGCGCAGGAATTCCGGGCTCATTTGCCCGCCCATCGTCGCGCTCACGGCCAACGCTTTCGCGGAAGACCGCGAGCGCTGCTATACGGCCGGAATGGACGACTATCTTGCGAAACCGTTCGAAGCCCAGCAGCTGCACGAGGTGCTGTTGCGCTGGATGCCGCAACGGGCAAAAACTGCGTCACCTGCGGCCTAGTCCGCGCGTTAAAAATCTCAAAACTGTCACGGAATCATGCTAGCTCCGGCAGGGGGAGTCAGGTGAGGAAGGTGTGCGATGTGGCAGCCTATTGCGGCCCGCGAGAAGCGGCGCGCAGGATTGCCGGTAAAGTTTCTGGCGGGACTCGGAGCCCTTGATGCGCTGAAAAGCTCGTCGCGGGGCTTCAAGGTTTTTTCTCGCAGCATCGAGCCTAAGATTTACGGCCGCGTAGGAAATCTCGAGGTTCGGCTGGCGCGGACGTGGTCCGAAATCAAGCTGGCTCAGCGGCTCCGCTATCAGGTCTTTTACGAAGAGATGTCGGCGACGCCATCGCGGCTGGCGCAATTCCGCCGGCGTGATGAAGACGCTTACGATGCCATCTGCGATCATTTACTGGTCGTCGATCTTGACCAGACAAAGCCAGCGCGGAGCGGTCGACCGGAGCGCCCGAAGGTCGTCGGCACATACCGCATTCTTCGCCAGGAGGTCGCCGAGCGCGGACCCGGGTTCTATTCGGCGAGCGAGTACGAGATTTCCGCGCTTCTCAACGCTAAGTCACGGACGCACCGCTTCATGGAGCTGGGCAGATCGTGCGTGCTTGCGCCCTATCGCAGCAAACGTTCCGTCGAGCTTCTCTGGCACGGCCTGTGGACGTATGTGCGGGAAAACCACATCGACGTGATGATCGGATGTGCGAGCTTCGAGGGTATCGACCTCAAAGAGCACGACGTGGCGCTCAGCTATCTGCACCACCACGCTCTGGCGCCAAAGGAATGGCGCTGCCGGGCGCGCGACGAGCTTTATGTTCCCATGGATCGCGTGCCCGCAGGCTCCATCGATATGAAGGCCGCGCTGCGAGCCATGCCGCCATTGATCAAAGCCTATCTGCGCCTCGGCGCGTATGTCGGAGACGGTGCGGTCATCGACCGGCAATTCGGTACGACGGACGTCATGATCATCATGCCGGTCGCAAATATTGATCCACGGTATTTCGAGCACTACGGAACGCCGGCGGAGACCAAGAGCCGGATTGCCGCCGACGCCTGATTGAGGTGAGCCGCGAAATTCGCAGACCGGTCGCGCAAATCGGCAACACTCGCCGTTTGACGTGAATTGTCCCGTTGCAGAGCCCCAAGCAGGCTCGGCGCGTCCGGAGCATTGGCAACGTGGCTCTGGATAGCGGATGCCCAGCCGGTTGCCGTCCAAGCTGCCGCAACCTATGCATAGCGCTGGGTCTCTCCGGATTATGGGATATTTGTCCGGGGGCCGCTGGGGCTAACCGGAACGATCTTCTGAATGTCGAAACACGACGTGCAACGCCGGAACCGGCACGTTGAACCGGACGCGCCGCCAGCTCCGACGGAGGCTGGCGCGAACGCGGGCGCCGAGCGCGCAGCCGCGATCACCGACGCGACGCCGTCGATGGCGCAATATCTTGAGATCAAGGCTGCCAACCCGAACAGTCTGCTCTGGTATCGCATGGGCGATTTCTACGAGCTGTTTTTCGAGGATGCGGTCGCCGCATCGGAAGCGTTGTCCATCGTTCTGACGAAGCGCGGCAAGCATCAGGGCCAGGACATTCCGATGTGCGGCGTGCCCGTGCATCGCGCCGACGAGTACCTGCAGCGGCTCATCCGGAAGGGGTATCGCGTCGCCGTTTGCGAGCAGCTCGAAGATCCGGCGGAGGCGCGCAAGCGCGGCGCCAAGGCCGTCGTCAAGCGCGACGTCGTTCGCCTGGTCACGCCGGGCACGGTGACGGAAGAGGCCCTTCTCGACGCCAAGGCGCGCAACTATCTGACGGCCGTCTATTGCGAAACGCCGCACGAGATCGGAACGACCGACGCCGAGGCGCGCCTCGCTCTTGCTTCGCTCGACATTTCGACGGGCGAGTTCGAGGTCGGCGACGTTGCTGGCTCCGATCTCATCGGAGAACTGATCCGGCTGGCGCCGAGCGAGGTCATCGTCGCGGACGGCTTGCTCGGCGATCAGAATTTCGTTCGCGCGGTTGACTATGCGGGCGGCAAGGTGACCCCAATCCCGGATGCCTATTTTAACTCCGGCGCGGGCGGACGCGATCTCAAGGCGTGTCTCGGCGTCGCGGATCTTTCGGCCTTCGGAGCCTTCTCGGCTTCCGAGCTGGCGGCGATCGCGGCGGTTCTGAAATACGTCGATCTCACGCAGATGGGGCGGAAACCACTCATCAACCCGCCGCGTAAAACGGCGGGGGCGCGGCTGTTCATCGACGCAGCAAGCCGGGCCAGTCTCGAACTCGTCCGGGCGGCATCGGGGGAGAAGTCCTCGACGCTGCTCGCCGCCATGGATCGCACGGTGACCGGAGCCGGATCGCGCGAGCTTCAAGCGCGCTTGTCCAGTCCCTTGACCGATCCGGCTGCGATCGAGGCGCGGCTCGATGCCGTCGCGTGTCTGCTTGACAACCGCCGTCTTCTGGACGAACTCCGCGCCACGCTCCGTTCGGCGCCCGATCTGGCGCGTGCGTTGCCACGTCTTGGGTTCGGACGCGGCGGACCGCGCGATCTTGCGGCCGTGCGGGACGCGATCGATGTCGCGCGGCGCGCGGTATCGCTGCTTCAGCAGTCGGCGCAGCCGCTCGGTTTGCCGGCGAACCTCAAGTCCGTTTGCGTGCGGCTGGCGCAGGTTCCTGATGATCTTATCAAGGCGCTGGGCACGGCGCTCGTCGATGAGCCGCCATTGCTTCGCCGCGATGGGGCTTTCGTGCGTCCCGGATTTAGTAGCGACCTCGACGCAGCGCGTGCGTTGCGCGACGACAGCCGCAAAGTCATGGCCGAGCACGAAGCGCGCTACATCAAGGAAACCGGCGTCAAGACGCTTCGTGTTCGCCACAATAACATCCTCGGTTTTTTCATCGAGGTGACGCAGCTCAACGCGAAGCCGCTTCTCTCGCCGCCGCTGAGCGACAGATTCCGGCATCGGCAAACGATGGCGAACGCGGTGCGTTTCGCGACGGCCGAGCTTCTTGAAACGGAAGGGATGATCGCGTCGGCAAGCGAGCGTGCGCTCAATCTCGAGCAGGAAATCTTCGTGGATCTCGCCGGGAGTATCGGCGCGGCGGCGGCGGATTTGGGGGCAGCCGCGGCGGCGCTTGCTGAACTCGATGTCTTCGCGGCGCTGGCGCAACTTGCGCTCGAACAGGATTATGCCCGGCCTCAGATCGACGCGAGCATGGCCTTCGAGATCAGGGGCGGCCGTCATCCCGTGGTGCAGCAAGCGCTGGCCAAAAGCGGGGCGCCGGCGTTCATCGAAAACGATTGCGTTCTTGGTGGCGCGGCGCGCGAAACGCCGTCAGACGCAGAGGCTGCTCCCGATGCGCGCATCTGGCTCGTCACGGGACCGAATATGGCGGGTAAGTCGACGTTTCTCCGGCAGAACGCGCTGATCACGGTGATGGCGCAGATGGGGTCTTACGTTCCAGCCCGATCAGCGCACATCGGCGTCGTCGACAGGCTGTTTTCGCGCGTCGGAGCTTCCGACGATCTGGCGCGCGGGCGCTCGACGTTCATGGTGGAGATGGTCGAGACGGCGGCGATCCTCAATCAGGCGAGCGAGCGCTCGCTCGTCATCCTCGATGAGATCGGGCGTGGAACCGCGACGTTCGATGGATTGTCGATTGCGTGGGCGACGGTCGAATATCTGCACGGCGTCACGAAAGCGCGCGCATTGTTTGCGACTCACTATCACGAGCTGACGGCTCTGGCGCGCAAACTTAACGGTATCGCCAACGTGACGATGGACGTCACCGAATGGCGCGATACGATCGTCTTTCTGCATAAGGTTAAAGCCGGTGCGGCGGATCGATCTTATGGCATTCAGGTCGCCAAGCTGGCCGGGTTGCCTCATGACGTCGTCGTCCGGGCGCGGGAAGTCCTCGATCGACTCGAGAAGGCGGACCGCCGGCCGCGCGCCGGTGACGATGGGCTTGAGGATCTGCCGCTTTTTTCGGCCGTGCGCCCCAAAAGCGGCCTTAACGAGCGGGCACCTTCCGCCGTTGAAAAGATGCTGCGGGCCATGCATCCTGACGAGCTGTCGCCCAAAGCGGCGCTCGAGAAAATCTATGAATTGAAGGCGCTGGCCGAAACCGAAAAGAAGACGAAGTCTTGAACGAAGAGACGCTGACCAGGCTCATTCCTCCGCCCTATTTCGACGGGGTCGCGGCGCGTCACGAGCTGACGAAACATTTTAACTCCAGCACGTCGGCGGTCGAAGCGCGTCCCAAGGTCATCGAAAGCCTCAAACGTCTGGTGAAGGTCGGACGCGAGTCGGCGCGGACGGCGCTTGAAGTCGATGGCAACGGGCGGCGGTGCGCTGTCGGGCTCTGCCAATTTCAAGACGAGCTGATCCGGTTGATCTACGATTACACCGTTGTCCACGTCTATCGGGCGACCAATCCGTCGGACGCGGAACGCATGGCCATCGTTGCGACCGGCGGCTATGGGCGCGGCCTGCTCGCACCGGGATCGGACATCGATCTTCTGTTCCTGCTGCCCTACAAGCAGACGCCCTGGGGCGAGAGCGTTGCGGAATACATGCTCTATCTGCTCTGGGATCTGGGCTTCAAAGTCGGGCATGCGACGCGCACCGTCGATCAGTGTCTCAAGCTCGGTTACTCCGATATCACTATCCGCACCTCGCTTCTCGATTCCCGCTTGATCCTCGGCGACAAGCAGCTGTTCGCGGAATTCGAGAGCAGATTTCGCGCCGAGGTCATCAATGGGACAGCGCGGCAATTCATCGACGCCAAGATGGCCGAGCGCGATCAGCGCATGCGACGTTCGTGGGAGAGCCGCTATAAGGTCGAGCCGAACATCAAAGATGGCAAAGGCGGGCTGCGCGATCTCCATACGCTGCAATGGCTGTCGAAATATATTTTTGCCCAGGACGTCGGTTCGGCCGCCGTTGAAGCGGGTATTTTTACGCCGGAGGAAGTCCAGACGTTCCGCCGATGCGAGGATTTTCTTTGGCGCGTGCGGTGCTTTCTGCATTTCATGACGGGGCGGCCGGAAGAAGTTCTCTCGTTTTCGGTGCAGCCGGCCATGGCGCAAAGTCTTGGCTACACCGACCGCGGCGGGATGCGCGCCGTCGAGCGTTTCATGAAGCACTATTTTCTCGTTGCAAAGGATGTCGGGGATTTGACGACGATCCTCTGCGGCGCGCTCGAAATGCAGCAGCTGAAGTCGGCGCCGACCTATAAAACGCTTTTCAATCCGCTCAACTGGAAGACGCGCCGCGAGATTCGTCAGCGGACTGATTTTCGGGTCGACAACGACCGATTGAACGTGGCGGACGCCGATGTCTTCGCGCGCGATCCGGTCAATCTCATCCGCTTCTTCGCGCAAGCGGCGAGCATGGGGATTTATCTTCATCCGAGCGCCATCCGATTGCTGCGAAGCTCGCTCCGGCTCATCGATGACAAGCTGCGCGCCGATCCGGAAGCGAACCACATTTTTCTTTCGCTCCTGACAGCGAAGGGTAATCCTGAAGCCTCGCTGCGGCACATGAACGAAGCTGGCGTGCTGGCGCGGTTTCTTCCCGAGTTCGGCCGCATCGTCGCGATGATGCAGTTCAATATGTATCATCACTATACGGTCGATGAGCATCTGCTCCGGACGCTCGGCAATGTCACGGCGATCGAGCGCGGAGACCTGGCGGCAGAACTGCCGTTGTCGACGTCGGTGTTCCGGTCGATCAAGAACCGGCGAGCTTTGCTCGTTGCCGCGTTTCTACACGACATCGGCAAGGGTCGAAAGGAGTCGCATTCGATCGTTGGTGCGCGGATCGCGCGCAAAGTCTGCCCGCGTCTTGGATTGACGGCGGCCGAAACGGAACTTGTCGCGTGGCTCATCGAAGAGCATCTGACGATGAGCAACTTCGCACATTCGCGAGATGTGTCCGATCCCGACACCATCCGCGCGTTCGCAAACATCGTGCAGAGTCCCGAGCGTTTGAAGCTGCTACTCGTGCTCACCAGCGCCGACATCATGGCCGTCGGCCCGGGCGTTTGGAACGGTTGGAAGGGACAGTTGCTGCGCACGCTCTATCACGAGACCGAGCCGCTGGTTGCGGGCGGGCATACGCAAATTCCGCGTGGCCAGCGTATCGATGCCGCGCTTGTGGCGTTGCGTGAAGCGCTCGCGGACTGGCCCAAAAGCGATGTCGATGATTTCATCGCGCGCAGCTATCCGAATTATTGGCTGCGTACCGATACGGCGACGCAAGTTGCGCACGCGCATGTCGTGCGCGACGCGATCAAGTCGCGTACCAAGCTCACGACGTCGGTCAAGACTGATGCGTTCGCGGCGATCACGGAGCTGACTGTTTTCGCACCCAACCACGCGCGGCTGCTCGCGCTCTTCGCGGGTGCGTGTGCCGCGTCGGGCGCAAATATCGCGGGCGCGCACATCACGACGACGCGTGACGGGTATGCGCTCGATACGTTTCTTCTCAATCGCGAGTTCGACGACGATGCGGACGAGCTTCGCCGCGCGAAGCGGATTTCCGATACGATCGAGCGGTTGCTCGAAGGCAAGGAGAAATTGCCGGTGCTTCTCGAGCGCCGCAGAGCGAACGCGCGCAGCGTCGAGGCCTTCGCGGTCGAGCCGGAGGTCATCATCAATAATGAGCTGTCGGGCAGGTTGACCGTCATTGAAGTTTCGGGGCGCGACCGCCCCGGGCTTCTCTATGAGCTGACGTCGGCGCTGTCCGATCTGTCGCTGGACATCGCCTCGGCGCATGTCACGACGTTCGGCGAAAAAGCTGTCGACGTGTTCTATGTCACCGATCTCACCGGAAAGCAGATCGTCAGCGAAGCCAGGCAGCGGACAATACGAGATAGGCTCCAGTCGATCATGCTGGACAATGACGCTTCTGTCGCGCCGGAGCGGCTCGCCCACAGCTGACATGGGGAAGCGTCCGCTGTAGAGAAACCGGGCCGGGCGGGCTCCGTTCGAACGAACGAGTGGCGGGCGGGCCGGTCCGCGGCCGTGGGGGAAGGACTTGCGCTTGCATACGGGATCGAACCTCTATACGCGGCTTCGGCCATGAAGCTTTACAGGTCGTTCGCTACCGTCGGGGGATGGACGCTGCTCAGCCGCGTGTTCGGCTTCGTGCGCGACATTCTCATTGCCGCGACGCTCGGCTCCGGCTGGGTGGCCGACGCGTTCGTCGTCGCCTTCCGCTTTCCGAACCTCTTCCGGCGGCTGTTCGGCGAAGGCGCGTTCAATTCAGCGTTCGTTCCGATCTTTGCAAAGAAGCTTGAAGGCGAAGGGCCGGAGGCCGCTCGTACGTTCGCCGAAGAGGCGATGGCCGGATTGCTGTTCATTCTGCTGATCGTGACGATCTTCGCGGAATTGACCATGCCGTTTCTGATGTACGGGCTTGCGCCCGGCTTCGATGCGACGCCGGACAAGTTCGAACTCTCGGTCGTGCTGACGCGCATCACGATGCCGTATCTCCTGTGCATGTCGCTCGTCGCGCTGATGTCGGGAGCATTAAATTCGGTCGGGCGTTTCTTCGAGAGCGCCGCGGTGTCCGTCGTGCTCAATCTGGTCATGGCGGTTGCGACCCTGCTCTCGCTTTGGCTTGGGTATAAGCGCGAGCCGGAAGCCGGCATCATCCAAGCCTGGGCGGTTTTCGTCGCGGGTTTCCTGCAGCTCGCGCTGCTGATGTGGGGCATGCGTAACGCCGGAATGTCGCTCGGTCTCAGGTGGCCGCGCATGACGAACGATATGCGCAGGCTCGTGAAGCTTGGGATTCCAGGCGTCATTTCGGGCGGCGTGACGCAGATCAACATCGCGATCGGAACCATCATCGCATCGCTCGAGCCCGGCGCGGTGTCGCAACTCTATTATGCCGATCGCGTCTATGAATTGCCGCTGTCGATTGTCGGCATTGCCGTCGGCATTGTGCTGCTGCCGGACGTGGCGCGGCAACTCAGAGCGGGCAATACGGCAGCTGTTATGGACAGCCAAAACCGCTCGCTCGAATTCGCGATGCTGCTGACGGTGCCCGCCACGCTGGCGCTCGCCGCGATCCCGCACGATATCGTCCGCGTGCTGTTCGAGCGCGGAGCGTTTCACGCCGAGGATACGGCGACGACGGCGTCGGTGCTCGGGATGTTCGCGCTCGGCTTGCCGGCGTTCGTGATGATCAAGGTTTTCTCGCCGATTTATTTCGCGCGCGAGGATACCAAGACGCCGATGCGCTTTGCGGTCATCAGCCTGACCGCAAACACCATCGGCTCGATCGTGCTGTTTTTCGTGTTGCGGGAACTTGGCATGATGCCTCAGCTCGGCATCGCCATCGCGACGACGCTCGGCGGCTGGCTCAACGCCTATCTGCTTTGGGCGAAGCTTCGTAAACATAACGATTTCATCGCCGATGCGAGACTTCGCAGGAATTTTCCGCTGATCATCGTTGCCAGCGTCGCGATGGTCGTGGCGTTGCTGGCGACGAGCTCCATGCTGGCGCCATATCTCGGAGCCGAGGCCCGGTTTCTTGAAAAGACGCTAGCGCTGGCAGTCGAGATCGGCGTGGGAGTTGCGGTTTTCGGCCTCTTAATCCTGGCTTTCGGCGTCATGTCGCTTCGTCAGCTCGGAGCCTTCGTGGGGCGCGGCGGCAAAGCTTGAGAGCAGGCTTGCCTCCGGGCGCTCAGCACGCGATAACGCGGCCCGATCCTCACAACACGGTAATTCCCATGAAAATCGCGCCGCTCGTTTTTTCCGGTATGCAACCGACCGGAAGCCTGCACCTCGGCAACTATCTCGGCGCGATGGTCAACTGGATCGAGATGCAGAAGACGCACAGCTGCATCTACTGCGTCGTCGATCTGCATGCGATCACGGTTTGGCAGGACCCGGCCGAGTTGCGGCACGCGATCCGGCAGGTGACGGCAACGTATATCGCCGCCGGACTCGATCCGAAGAAGAGCATTCTGTTCAATCAATCGCAGGTCAGTGCGCACGCGGAGCTTGCCTGGATCTTCAATTGCGTGGCGCGGCTCGGCTGGCTCAATCGCATGACGCAGTTCAAGGAGAAGGCGGGCAAGGATAAGGAACAGGCTTCCGTCGGGCTTTACGCCTATCCGAACCTGATGGCGGCGGATATTCTGGCGTATCGCGCGACGCATGTGCCGGTTGGCGAAGACCAGAAGCAGCATCTCGAGCTGGCTCGCGACATCGCGCAGAAGTTCAACAACGACTTCAACAAGGAGATCGTTGCGGCGGGCTTCGAGGACGGCATTTTCTTTCCACTGCCCGAGCCTGTCATCACGGGACCGGCGACGCGGGTCATGAGCCTGCGCGACGGCACGAAGAAGATGTCGAAGTCCGATCCGTCGGACCTGTCGCGGATCAACATGACCGACGACGCGGATACGATCGCGAAAAAGATCCAGAAGGCGAAGACCGATCCGGAACCGCTGCCGAGCGATGAAAAAGGTTTCGAAGGACGCCCCGAGGCGGAAAATCTGGTCGGCATCTATGCGGCGCTCAGTGGCCAGCCGGTGGCCGACGTTCTGAAAGATTACGGCGGCCAGCAATTCTCGTCCTTCAAAAAGGCTCTCGCCGAAGTCGCGACGGAGAAAGTCGGCCGTATCGGGGCGGAGGCTCAGACGCTGATGGGCGATCCCGCCGAGATCGACCGCATTCTGGCCGACGGCTCGGCGCGGGCGCGTGCCGTGACCGAGCCGGTGATGGCCAAGGTCAAGGATATCGTCGGCTTCATCCGTAGCTGACGCCCGGCGGAGGTGCGCTGAGCGCGACGTTGCGGCGAAGCGGAAGGAGTGGCAGCATCTGAGGATGAAACCACGCCGCTCTTTCGAAGAAGGCCATCGTCGCAAGTTCCTGATCGTCGTTGACGAGAGCCAGGAAGTTGAGAGCGCGCTTTATTATGCGGCGAGCCGCATGCAGCGCTCGTTCGGGTCTATCGTCATGCTGTACGTGATCGAGCCGGGAGAGCTGCTGCACTGGTCCGGAATGCGGCAGGTGCAACTCGAAGAAGAGACGACGAAGGCCAAGGCGCTGTTTCGTCTTTTTCGCAGAAAGCTGTCGCTCGCGGGGTTCGACGGTGTCGAAATCGAGGATGTGATTCGCGAGGGGCGCCTCGCGGAAGAGGTGGTCAACGCTATTGCCGAGGACGAGGACATCGCGGTTCTGGTTCTCGCGGCGTCCCTTGATGCCAAAGGGCCGGGACCACTTGTCGCTTCTCTGGCGGCAGGGCGGGCCGCGGGCGGGTTTCCTGTGCCGGTTACGGTCGTGCCGGGGCAACTTTCCCTCGCCGAGATCAAGGCGTTGGCTTAAAATCGTCCCGAGGCAAGGCCAAACAGCCGCGCTCGACAGCGCTTTCGGCCTTCCTATATTAGAGGAATTCTAACGGACGATGTGCCGGATGCTGCTATCCTGCAGTCGTGAGCCGAACCCAAGCGAGATGCCATGTTCATTCAGACCGAAGCTACGCCTAATCCGGCGACCTTGAAGTTCATTCCGGGCAGGGACGTGCTTGCCGGAGGGACTGCCGATTTTCGCACCCGGACGGATGCAGCAGCCTCGCCGCTCGCGACCCGGCTGTTCGCGATCGATGGCGTGGACGGCGTGTTCCTCGGCTCCGACTTCATTTCGGTGACCAAAGGCAACGTCGATTGGCAGCACCTGAAGCCAATGGTGCTCGGCGCCATCATGGAACACTACATGTCCGGCGCTCCGATGAGCGACGAGGAAGACTCCAACGATGAGGCGGCGGAGAATTACGATCCGGAAGACGAGGCGACCGTCGCGACCATCAAGGAGCTGCTCGAGACGCGCGTGCGTCCGGCCGTGGCGCAAGATGGCGGCGACATCACCTTCTCGGGATTCCGCGACGGCGTCGTCTACCTGCATATGCGTGGCGCGTGCTCGGGATGTCCGAGTTCGACGGCGACGCTTCGCAACGGGATCGAGAATCTGCTCAAGCACTTCTGTCCCGAGGTCGCTTCGGTGCAATCGGTTTAGAGCCGAAAAAGATTCATCAGTGCCCCGCTTCGGCGGGGTTCTTTATATCTGCATTGGAAATAACGAGGATCGAATGGCACAACCCCTCGACAGCGCGGTGCTCGATCAATTGTTCGACAAGGCGCGTACGAACAATAAATGGCAACCGCGCGAAGTGCCGGACGAACTCCTGGCGCGAATTGTCGATCATATGAAATGGGGGCCGACGAGCGCCAATTGCTCGCCGGTTCGAATTGTTTTCGTCAAATCGAAAGACGCGAAAGAGCGCTTGAAGCCGCATCTCAGCGAAGGCAACGTCGCGAAAACGATGGCGGCGCCTGCGACGGCCATTATCGCCTACGACCTCAAGTTCTATGAGTATCTGCCGCGGCTTTATCCGCCCGCGGACGCCAAAAGCTGGTTTGCCGGAAAGAAAGAGCACGCGGATACGACGGCCTTTCGCAACGGCACGTTGCAAGGCGGCTATTTTATTCTGGCGGCGCGTGCGCTGGGCCTCGATTGCGGCCCGATGTCGGGTTTCAACACTGCGGGTGTGGATGCCGAGTTTTTCTCTGGAACGGATATAAGGTCGAATTTTCTTTGTAATCTTGGTTACGGCGATCCGGCCGGCGTTTATCCACGCTCTCCAAGATTTAATTTCGACGAAATCGCCAGGATCCTATAGTCTGCCTAAGGATGAATATTCTTTCGCTCGACACATGTTTTGACGCGTGCTCGGTGGCTGCCGGGAGAGGGCTCAGGACCCTTACCCCAGCCATTTCTTTTGCATTCGAGCCGATGCAAAAGGGGCATGCGGAACATTTTCTTCCGATGGTGCAGGCCGTCATGGCCGAGGCGAACCTGGAGTTCAACGCGCTCGACCGCATCGCGGTGACGTATGGACCCGGGACGTTCACCGGCACCCGCATTTGCGTTTCAGCGGCACGCGCGTTTGCGCTTGCGACCGGAGCCGAGATCGTTGCGATTTCCAGCCTGCGCTTGATGGCGATGAGTTCTTTCATCCCAGCGGCGCAGACGCGTCATGTCGCGATCGCGACCGATGCCCGGCGCGACGAAGTCTATTTCGAGGTTTTTGACCGGCATTCGTTGCAAAGCGTCGGCGGCCCGCGATGCGCGGTAATTGCAGATGCCGCGCGGATGCTCGGGTCATCGCCCATCGTCATCGCAGGGTCGGGGGCGGAAGCGCTGGCCGAGGCGGTGCGCGGATTGGGCGTCGAAGCGACCGCGATCCTTCCGGGGCTTTTGCCCGACGCGTTCGACGTGCTGTTCATGGCCGCCGAATTGCCGACGTCCGCGACGGTCAGCCCGCTTTACCTACGCCCGCCCGACGCGAAACCGCCGGCGCCAAGTCCGTTCGTCGGAGCCGGAGCATGAGCTCCAACGTCACGCCGTTCCGCAACGTCAAACACGCCAGCATGCTTTGGGCCGCACCGGAACGCGCCGAAGAGATCGCGGCGCTGCATGTCAAACTTTTCGATCCGCCGTGGGATGCGGCCGCGATCAAGGGGCTGCTGGAACATCCGGCTGCGACGTCGCTGATTGCCGTTGCCGGCTCGCCGAAAGCCGTCATCGGGTTCGTCATCGGCCAACTCGCGGCCGACGAAGCGGAAATCCTTTCGATTGGCGTTTCGCCAAACTGGCAGCGCGCGGGCGTCGCGGCCGGATTGCTTGAAGGTCTGGCGCGTGCGGCGCGCCGGGGCGATGCAAAGCGGATTTTTCTCGATGTTGCCGAGGACAACGAAGCCGCACGGGCGCTCTATCATAAGCTCGGATTCGTCGAGGTCGGGCGGCGCAAGCGATATTATCAGCGCGTGGGCGCCGAGCCCGTCGATGCGCTGACGCTGGCCTGGACGCTTTAGCGAAAGTGGACGGAACGCCCCATATAGACGCGGCACCCCGCTGCTGCCTATAACGCGATCCAGTCCCAGCGATTCAGGTTCAGACTGAGAGCCGCCTCAATTCGATGCCGGATGCCATGTCCGCGAGACGCGCGAAAAGCCTTACGCCCATTGAATCCCGCTGCGCCGAGTACGGCCTGCGCATGACGGGACAGCGCCGTGTCATCGCGCAGGTGCTTTCGTCGGCGACCGATCATCCCGACGTCGAGGAAGTGCATCGGCGCGCACACGCGGTCGATCCGCGTATTTCGCTTTCGACCGTCTACCGGACGCTGAAACTTTTCTCGGCGAAGGGCATCCTTGAGCGGCACGATTTCGGACACGGACGCGGCCGCTACGAAGCGACGATGGGCAACCACCATGACCATCTGCTCAATGTCGAGACCGGGCAGGTGATCGAATTCTCGAACGCCGATATCGAGGCTTTGCAGGAGCGCGTGGCGCGGGAGCTTGGGTTCGAGCTCGTCGGACATCGCCTCGAGCTTTACGGCGTGCCGTTGGCGAAAAAGAAAGCGGCAGGCCGCAAGGCCGAGTGACGCCGATGGCAACGGGATCGCTTCGCGCCTCTGCCGTGCTCACCGCATTTTTTGGGCTGACGGTGCCGTTGATGCCGGTGCAGGCGCTTCTGCTCAGGGTGTCCGACAGGGCGGCACGGCGCTTTCCGCACTGGTATCACCGGCAGGTGTGCCGGCTTCTCGGCGTTAAACTGAACATCGAGGGAAGCGTCGCGAAGGGCGCGCCGGTTCTGCTCGTCTGTAATCACACCTCGTGGCTCGACATTCCCGTGCTTTCGGCGCTGGCGCCCGTCTCGTTTGTTGCGAAACTCGAGGTCGGAGGATGGCCGTTCGTCTCCGCGCTGGCGCGGTTGCAGCGCTCGGTCTTTGTCGACCGGACGAAGCGGCTGGCGGCGGGCGATGCGGCGAACGCGATCACGACGCGGCTGCAGCAGGGCGACACGATCGTGCTGTTCGCGGAAGGAACGTCGAGCGACGGCAATCGCGTGCTGCCGTTCAAGACCTCGCTGTTCGGCGCCGTCGCGGGCCAGGGAATGCCAGCCGCGGATCAGGTCGTCGTGCAGACCGCGGCGGTCGTCTACACGCACATTCACGGGATTCCGGTTACGCGCGCCGACCGGCCGCGTCTCGGCTGGTACGGCGACATGGAAATGACGTCGCACGCGTGGGGGGTTTTGAAGTCGGGGGCCATTACGGTCACCATCAAGGTCGGGCCGCCGGTGCCGCTTTCTGAATTCAAGGATCGCAAGGATCTGGCGCTGAAAAGCGAACGCGCCGTGCGTCGCGACGTTCTGTCTATTCTGCGTGGCAGGGAGGACGGCGATTTGACGCCGGTCGAGCCATCGGATGAGGCCCGGCGCGCCAAGCTGACGGTGCCGGTGCGAAAAAGCGACAAATGGACATGAGCGGCCGCTTTTGTGCTATGCGCGTTCTTCAAAATGTTTTTGTTGCAACCTTTTTCCGGCTGATCTGACGACGTGAACCGTCCTGAACGCAAAACCTACTTTCTGAAGACCTTCGGCTGTCAGATGAACGTCTATGACAGCGAACGCATGGCGGAAGCGCTGGTGCGCGACGGGTATCGCGAAACGTCCGACGTCGACGGCGCCGATCTCGTCATTCTCAATACCTGCCATATTCGCGAAAAGGCGGCGGAGAAGGTCTATTCCGAACTCGGCCGTATTCGCGACGTGAAAACTGCGCGCGCCAAGGACGGCAAGAACACCGTGATCGCGGTGGCGGGTTGCGTGGCGCAGGCCGAGGGGGCGGAGATCACGGCGCGGCAGCCGGCCGTCGATCTCGTGATCGGGCCGCAGAGCTATCACCGGTTGCCCGAACTCATCACGCGCACAACGGTCGATCGCAAGCATATCGTCGAGACGGAATTTCCGGGAGACGAGAAGTTCGCGCGCATGAAAGCGCCGCGACGCGTTTCGTCGCCGTCGGCGTTTCTGACTATTCAGGAAGGCTGCGATAAGTTCTGCACGTTCTGCGTGGTGCCCTATACGCGCGGTTCGGAGTATTCGCGATCCGTCGCGAAAATCGAGGCGGAAGCGCGCGAACTCGCCCGCGCAGGCGCAAAAGAGCTTGTGCTCCTCGGTCAGAACGTCAACGCCTATCACGGCGAAGGGGCTGGCGGACGGACGGCGAGCCTCGCGGATCTGATTGGAACGCTGGCGGCTATCGAGGGCGTCGCGCGCATTCGCTACATGACCAGCCATCCGCGCGACATGAGCGACGATCTGATTGCCGCGCACGCGGAGGTGCCGCAGCTGATGCCGTTCCTGCATCTTCCGGTGCAGTCGGGCTCCGATCGCATTCTCGCGAAGATGAACCGCAAACACACGGCGGCCGAATATGTCGATCTGATCGCGCGCGTTCGCAAGGCGCGTCCCGACATCGCGCTGTCGAGCGATTTCATCGTCGGGTTCCCGGGTGAGACGGACCAGGACGCCCGGGACACGATCGCGCTGATCGAGGCGGTCGGCTTCGCCCAGGCGTTCTCGTTCAAATACAGCGCACGGCCCGGAACGCCCGCCGCCGGGCACGATGATCAGGTCGATGAAACGGTCAAGTCGGAACGGCTGCTGCGTTTGCAGGCGGTGCTCGATGCGCAGCAGGTTTCGTTCAACGCCCAGAGCCTCGGCGGAGTCGTGCCGGTTCTGTTCGAGCGTAAGGGGCGGGAGGCTGGTGAATTTGTCGGGCGGACGCCCTATCTCCAGCTTGTTCATGCCGCCGGAGAGGGCGACCTTGTCGGGAAAACGGCCAATGTCGCGGTCAATGAAACACGCCGGTCGAGCCTTTCGGGTGTCATTTCGGCGGCATAATGTGACTATAATGCGGGGCTCCGACGTGGTGGGTTAACCACAGGAGCCTGTGCCGGTCGCCGTCGGCGCGTGGTAACGTCGGCAGGCTTGGTCGATTCGATTGATCGTCAAAAGGAGTGTCGGGATTGGCAGCATTTCGCGGGGCGTCCGCGCCAGCGTCGAGACGGCCCAACAAGCCGGAACAAGACACCGCTCGCGTCGTCGTACCCTTTGAAGACAACCGCCTGCTGACGCAGTTGCTCGGCGAATACGACAGCCATCTCGCACTCATCGAAGACCGCCTGGGCATCAACGCGCATGCGCACGGAAATGTCGTGATCCTGACGGGCGCCGCAAATTCCTGTGACATTGCCCGCGGCGTTCTGGAAAAGCTCTATGCGCGCATCGGCAAGGGCGAGACGGTCGGAGCCGGCGACATCGACGGCTTGATCCGCCATTCCCGGTCTGAAGACACTGCGAGCGACGGGCAGGCGCAGGTTGCGACGCGGCGCAAAGTCGTCAAGGCGCGGACGCCGACGCAAAGCACCTACATCCGGGCGATCGACAAGAAGGACCTTGTTTTCGGTCTCGGTCCGGCCGGCACGGGCAAGACGTACATCGCCGTCGCGTTTGCCGCGCATTGTCTCGAACGCGGTCTCGTCGAACGCATCATCCTGTCGCGACCGGCCGTCGAAGCCGGTGAGCGGCTGGGTTTCCTGCCGGGCGACATGCGCGACAAGGTCGATCCCTACCTCAGGCCGCTTTACGACGCGCTTTATGACGTTCTGCCGCCGGAAAAGGTCGAGCGCGACATCGAGACGGGCGTCGTCGAAATCGCGCCGCTGGCGTTCATGCGCGGCCGCACACTTTCCAATGCGTTCGTGATCCTCGACGAAGCGCAGAACACGACCAGCATGCAGATGAAGATGTTCCTGACCCGTATCGGCGAAGGCTCGAAGATGGTGGTGACCGGCGACCCGTCGCAGATCGACCTTCCGTTCGGGACGAAATCGGGGCTCGTCGAGGCTGTCGATCTGCTGGCGAACGTCGATGATATTTCGATCGTGCGGTTCGCGGCCCAGGATATCGTGCGTCGTGATCTCGTTGCGAAGATCGTCGACGCCTACGAAAAGCCGAAGACCGGCTGATGTCGGAACCTCCACAACCGGCGATACCTCACGTTCTTGAGGTCGATGTCGTCGAAGATGACGGCGATTGGTCGTCGTTGCCGGACGCGTCGGACCTCATCGCGAAAGCCGCCGCAGCGGTCGCGCAGGAACTTGGCGGCAACGCCGGCTCAGGCATGGTGGCCGTGGCGCTGTCGTCAGATGCCAGCGTCGAAGCCCTGAACGGGCAATTTCGCGGCAAGCCGAAGCCTACCAATGTGCTTTCCTTCCCCGCGGGTGAGGGTTCGCCGGAGGGTTTTGTCGGCGACGTCATCCTGGCGGCCGAGACGCTTCGCCGCGAAGCCGACGAGCAAGACGTGCCGCTTTCCCATCACCTGCAACATCTCATCGTCCACGGCATCCTGCATCTTTTCGGCTACGATCACATCTCAGCCGACGATGGCGAACGCATGGAAGCCATTGAAATTTCTGTTCTTTCAAGGCTTGGCGTCGCAAATCCCTACACGGGCGCCCTGGAAACCGGTACAAGTGACTGAGCATCCCCCGAATTCATGGCTATGACCGACCGTACACACGACAAGTCTACATCCGACATCCTCGCCGAGGGAGGCCGCCAGTCCAGCGTCTCCACCTGGCTGAATATTCTCCGCGCGAAGCTCGGTTTCGCTGTTCCCCAGAGCGTCCGCGACGCTCTCGAGGGGGCGCTCAGAACCGATGCATCGACCAGCTTCACCGATACCGAGCGCAAGATGCTGGAACGCCTGTTGCGTTTCGGGTCCAGCCGCGTCGTCGAGCTTATGGTGCCGAGGGCCGAGATCACGGCGCTCGACGAGAACGAGTCGATCGCGGAGCTTCTGGAGACGTTCGAGGAAGCGGGCGTCTCGCGAATTCCGTTGTTCCGCGAAACGCTCGATGATCCGCGCGGTATGATCCACATTAAGGATCTGTTCCGGTGGTTCATGACGGAAACGTCGGGCCGTCCGCTGCGCTCGGCAAAGACGGAGGGCGCGGAGGAAACGGCCGTTCCGAGCAAAATCGTATTGCAGAACATCGATCTCAGCCGCCCGATCACGACGGTCAAAATCCGCCGCCAGATCCTTTATGTGCCGCCGTCCATGCCCGCCGTCGACCTGCTGATCCGCATGCAGTCGACGCGCATTCACATGGCGCTCGTCGTCGACGAATACGGCGGCACGGACGGGCTGGTCACGATCGAGGATCTCGTCGAGCAGGTCGTCGGCAACATCGAGGACGAGCACGACGACGATGAGGAAGTCAATATCGTTTCCGATCCGAAGCTCGGCGTCGTTGCGGCGGGACGCACGGAAATCGAAGAGCTTGAGAAGCATCTCAAGCTGAAGCTTACGCCGGAAGACGAGGAGAGCGACGTCGATACGCTTGGCGGCTTGATCTTCTCCATGCTCGGCCGGGTTCCGGCGCGTGGCGAGCTGATCCATCATCCGTCAGGCATCGAGTTCGAAATTCTCGATGCCGATCCGCGTCGCGTGAAGAAGGTCAAAATTCATCCCGCGCGGGCGTTGCCGCAAAGCACCAAGACATTAGCCGAATCGCCGAAGGCCTGATGCAGGCTGAGAGCCAGACAACGCGTGCGGCGTCGCCGGGAGCGCCCGTGGCGGCTCTACGTGCGCGCGTGATGGGGCTTGCCGGCTGGAAGCGGGCGGCCGTGGCGATCGCGGCGGGCGGGCTTTCCGCATTGGCATTCGCGCCGATTTTTGCCTTTCCAGTGCTTTTCCTGACGTTTCCCATTTTCGTCTGGCTGATCGACGCAAGCCCCGGATGGCGGCGCGCGGCAAGCGCCGGATGGCTGTTCGGATTCGGCTATTTCTTCTTCAATCTGTTTTGGGTCGGCGAGGCGTTTCTCGTCGAAGCGGACAAATTCGCGTGGTTGCTGCCGTTCGCGGTGACGCTGCTGCCGGCCGGTCTGGCGCTGTTCTGGGCAGCTGCGGCTGCGCTGGCGCGACGGTTCTGGCAGCAGGGCATTGCACGGGTTTTCGTGTTCGCGATTGCGCTTGGCGTCGCCGAATGGCTACGCGGCCATGTCCTGACGGGGTTTCCCTGGAACGTCGTTGGCTATTCGCTGACGTACCCGCTGCCGCTGATGCAGAGCGCGGCGCTGTTCGGGGTCTATGGGCTGACCGCCATCGCGGCTTTCGTCTTTCCGGCGCCGTTGGTGATGATGGCGGACCGGGACGAGCGGCTGCGCTGGGCGGACATTACGCGAGCGATCGCCGTCGCCGTCGTCCCGATCGCGATGCTTTGCCTTTACGGAGCCTGGAGGCTCGCCGCGCCGGAAGACTTCGTTCCCGACGTCAAGCTGCGCATCGTTCAGCCGAGCGTGCCGCAGCGCGAGAAATGGATGGCCGAATACCAGCGGCGTATTTTCGACGATCATATCGCGCTGTCGCTCGGTAATCCCAAGGGCGAGAAAGATTCGCTCGCTGGGATCACGCATCTCGTCTGGCCGGAAGCTGCGATGCCGTTCTTTCCGCTCGAAACGCCGGAAGCGCTCGATGTCCTCGCCGCGATGCTGCCCCAGGGCACGACGCTGATCACGGGCGCGATTCGGCACGATCCGCCGCTCGGACCGGACCGGCGGCTGCTTCCGACGACGCGCGTACTGAACAGCATTCTCGTGTTCAACGAGCAGGCCAAGGTCGATGCGGTGTACGACAAGATTAAGCTCGTGCCGTTCGGCGAATACGTGCCTTTGGAATCGGCGTTGTCTCACCTTGGCATTCAAAAGCTGACGCACGGGCGAGGCGCTTTCGCCGAGGGCGTTACTCCGCGACCGCTGATGAGCATTCCTGGGTTGCCGCGCGCGCTAGGGCTCGTTTGCTACGAAGCTCTGTTTGGGGGAGACGTTGTGCAGGGCGAGGGGCGACCGGGTGTTTTGCTCAACGTCACGAATGACGGATGGTTCGGCCAGTCGACGGGGCCTTACCAGCACTTCCACCAAACCCGTATCCGCGCGGTGGAAGAAGGCGTGCCGCTGATCCGCGCCGCCAACAACGGGATCTCGGCCGTGGTCGATCCCTATGGCCGGGCGCGCCAAACGCTCGGTCTCGACATTCGGGGCGTCATCGATAGCAGGCTGCCTCAGGCGTTGCCGCCGCCCGTCTATGCGAGGGCGGGCGATTGGATGCTAGCGCTGGTTCTTGCGGTATTTTCGATACTGGCGGTTGTTTCCGCGAAATTTCGCCGTTAATCAAGGATTTGAAGGCAACTTGTCACGGCCTCGCTCGACGATTGACCTTAGTCACTCGTACACCTAGGAAGTGTGCAAGCTACTCAGGTTTTACTGTTGGCTGTAGAGCGATGGCGGACGACATTTTGATCGCACAAGATTCAGGCGAGGAAGTTGTACGCGGTTCGCGCCGTGCGAACCCCATGGACGTTCACGTCGGTACGCGTGTCCGGTTGCGCCGCATGCTGCTCGGCATGAGCCAGGAAAAGCTCGGCGAGCACCTGGGCCTTACATTCCAGCAGGTTCAGAAATACGAAAAGGGCGTGAACCGGATCGGCGCCAGCCGTCTTTTCGACCTTGGGAAGGTCCTTGGCGTGCCAGTGCAGTTTTTCTATGACGAGGCGCCGTCGGGCGTTCAAACGACGGGCAACGCGATCGCAGGCTTCGCCGAGCAGCCCGGCGAAAGCTACGTCGTCGATTTTCTCGGAACACGCGAAGGGTTGGAGCTGAACAAAGCTTTTGCCCGCATTTCCGATCCCAAGGTTCGGCGGTCGATCGTCGATCTCGTCCGCTCACTGGCGGGCGAAGAGAGCTGAGCGAAGCGGCGTTTCCGCTATCGCGGCGCGGCTTGCGAATTTCGCGAATATCTTTCGCGTGGCGGTCCAAGGCGGACGGCTTGCTCGCTGTAAACTTGACCGCAAAAGCTAGGACTGCGACAAACCGGCGCTTTTCCGAAGGTTGGCACCTGCTACATCCGCCTTGCCTTCCGTTGGGCACACCGGAAGCAACTTCCTTCAACATGGGGGCCAAAGTGGCGCGAAAGTCTTTCCTCTTCACAAGCGAATCCGTTTCCGAGGGCCACCCGGACAAAGTCTGCGACCGTATCTCGGATGAAGTCGTCGATGCGTTCTATCGCGAAGGCCAGAAAGAAGGTCTCGATCCGTGGAGCATCCGCGCCGCGTGCGAAACGATGACGACGACCAATCGGGTCATCATCGCCGGTGAATCGCGCGGCCCCAAGGACGTCACTGTTGCAGCGATCCAGGCGATCACGCGCGACGCCATCAAGGATATCGGTTACGAGCAGGACGGCTTCCACTGGGCGAACTGCAACATCGAGGTTTTGCTGCATTCGCAATCCTCCGACATCGCGCAGGGCGTGGACGCCAAGCAGCCGACCAACCAGGAAGAAGGCGCGGGCGATCAGGGCATCATGTTCGGATACGCCTGCAACGAGACGCCGGAACTGATGCCGGCGCCGATCTACTATGCGCATAAAATTCTTTTCGATCTCGCGACGGCGCGGAAGGGTAAGGTCGGCGATGCCGCCAAGCTCGGTCCGGATTCGAAGAGCCAGGTGACTGTCCGTTATGAAGACGGGAAGCCAGTCGGCGTGACGCAAATCGTCGTGTCGCATCAGCATATCGATGAGGACCTCACCTCGCGGCAGGTTCGCGAGATCGTCGAGCCTTACGTTCACAAGGCGCTCCCCCAGGGCTGGATCGGCAAGGACACGATCTGGCACATCAATCCGACGGGTAAGTTTTTCATCGGCGGTCCAGATGGCGATACCGGTCTTACCGGCCGCAAGATCATCGTCGATACGTACGGCGGCGCGGCTCCGCACGGTGGCGGTGCGTTCTCTGGCAAGGACCCGACCAAGGTCGATCGCTCGGCCGCGTATGCGGCGCGCTATCTCGCGAAGAACGTCGTCGCGGCGGGCGTCGCGGATCGCTGCACGATTCAGCTCGCTTATGCCATCGGCGTTGCGAAGCCGCTGTCGATCTATGTCGATACGCACGGCACCGGCAAAGTCGATGAAGCTGCGATCGAAGCGGCGCTCGGAAACGTCATGGATCTGACGCCGCGGGGGATTCGCGCGCATCTCGATCTCAACAAGCCGATCTATGCGCGGACGTCGGCCTATGGCCATTTCGGTCGTCCGGCCGAGAAGGACGGCGGCTTCTCGTGGGAGCGCACGGACCTCGCCCCGGCGATCGCCAAGGCTGTTGGCTGAGCCGCAGGCCCAGCGGAAAAATTTCAAAGCGGCTGCGAAAGCGGCCGCTTTTGTTTGCAGCCATTGAAGTCTAACCACGTTCTGACATGGCCGAGTCAAAACCGGTCGTCAGGTTATGGACGTTTCGAGCAGCCGATCGATGATTGAAGACGACGATCACGACCACGAGCTTCGGTCGTATGGACGGCGGCGGGGGCGCAAGCCGAGTGCGCGGCAGGAGGCGCTTTTGCGCGACGTCCTTCCGCGCGTCGCGGTCGATCCTCAATCGTTGCCCGAGGCTGCCGCGACATGGCTTGAGATCGGTTTCGGCGGCGGCGAGCATTTGCTGGAGCAAGCGCGTCGTAATCCGCAAGCCCTTCTCATCGGCTGCGAGCCTTACGAGGACGGCGTCATCAAAGTGTTGACGGCCGTCGAGGGCGAAGGGCTCAAGAATATCCGCGTTCACATGGGCGACGTGCGCGACATACTGCGTCAACTCGCGCCGGGTTCGCTCGATCGCGCTTTCGCGCTGTTTCCGGACCCATGGCCGAAGCGCAAGCACCGCAAGCGGCGGCTGGTTAATTCTTCGTTGCTCGATCTGCTGGCGCAGGCGTTGAAGCCCGGCGCCGAGCTTCGGATTGCGACGGATATCGGCGATTATGCCCGGACGATGCTTGAGGCTTTCCGGCTGGAGCCGCGTTTCATCTGGCGGGCCGAAGGCCCCGATGATTGGCGTCTGCAGCCTACCGACTGGGTCGAAACCAAATATGAATCCAAGGCCGCCGAGGCGGGACGGCGGCGATATTATTTTCGCTTTTTGAGGGCCTGACGATATTCGAGAGCCTTGCGCATCGGCTCGATTTCGCCTATCTAGCGGTCATTCCAATAACTCGATGATCAAATTGAGAGTGGACCTCCGGGCCCGCGTCGAACGGACATTAAGCTCAGGACCTCCATTGCAGGACGAGATCGTCAGCAACGTACCGCTTGAAGAAGGCGGCCCCGATACGCGCCGTTTTCTGCGCGAGACCGGCGTTGCCGCCGAGATCGCCGCGATTGTGGAGCCGGTGCTTGAAGATCTGGGCTTCCGGCTGGTGCGCGTGAAAGTGCAGGGCGGCGGCGCGACCGCTGATAAAATCGTACAGCTGATGGCTGAGCGTCCCGATGGCTCGATCACCATCGATGACTGCGAGACGATTTCGAAGCAGGTTTCGCCTGTGCTCGATGTCGCGAACCCGGTTTCGGGGGCGTACCGCCTCGAGGTTTCGTCTCCCGGTATCGACCGGCCGCTCGTGCGTCCGAGCGATTTCGAGGACTGGTCCGGACATGAAGCAAAGATCGAATTGACCGAGCCCGTCGGCGGGCGCAGAAAATTCAAAGGCATGCTCGAAGGCTTCGAGGATGGCGAAGTTCGCATCGAAGCCGATACGGGTGAGCACGGCATTCAACATCTGGGCCTGCCCGTACATTTGATTTCGGATGCGCGGCTGGTGCTGACGGATGAACTCATCCGCGATGCGCTTGCTCGCGCCAAGAAACGCCACTCTGACCGGCCCGGTGACGGCGCCGAACTCGACGAAGACGATCTGGAGGATTGATCCCATGGCCACGGCAGGCATCAGCGCCAACAGGCTTGAGCTTTTGCAAATCGCCGACGCTGTCGCGCGCGAGAAGACGATCGACAAGAAGATCGTCATCGAGGCGATGGAAGATGCCATCCAGAAGGCCGCGAAATCGCGCTACGGCGCGGAGAACGACATCCGCTGCGAGATCGATCAGAAGACGGGCGAAGCGAAGCTGACGCGCGTGCTGGCCGTCGTCGAAGCCGTCGAGAACGATGCGACGCAGATCAACGTCGAAGACGCCAAGAAGCGCAATCCGGAAGCTAAAGCCGGCGACATGATCGCCGAGACGCTGCCGCCGCTGGAGTTCGGCCGCGTCGCGGCCCAGAACGCCAAGCAGGTCATCGTGCAAAAAGTGCGCGAGGCCGAGCGCGACCGGCAGTTCGCCGAGTACAAGGATCGTGTCGGCGACACCACGAACGGAACAGTGAAGCGGGTCGAATACGGCAACGTCATCGTCGATCTCGGCCGCGCCGAGGGCATTATCCGCCGCGATGAAATGATCCCGCGCGAGAACGTCCGGCTCGGCGACCGCATCCGTGCTTTCATCTATGACGTCCGTCGCGAACAGCGGGGTCCGCAGATTTTCCTGACGCGTGCACGTCCGGAATTCATGTCGTCGCTGTTCCGCGCGGAAGTGCCGGAGATTTACGACGGCGTCGTCGAAATCAAGTCGGTTGCGCGCGATCCGGGCAGCCGCGCGAAGATCGCGGTTATTTCGAAGGATTCTTCGATCGATCCGGTCGGTGCCTGCGTCGGTATGCGCGGCGCGCGCGTGCAGGCGGTCGTCAACGAACTCCAGGGCGAGAAGGTCGATATCATCCAGTGGAACCCGGACGCGGCGAGCTTCATCGTCAACGCGCTGGCGCCTGCGGAAGTCACCAAGGTCGTGCTTGATGAAGATTCCAACCGCATCGAGGTCGTCGTTCCGGAAGCGCAGCTGTCGCTTGCCATCGGCCGGCGTGGCCAGAACGTGCGGCTCGCGTCGCAGCTCACGGGCTGGGACATCGATATCCTGACGGAACAGGAAGAGAGCGAGCGGCGTCAGAAGGAGTTCGCGGAACGCACGCAGCTCCTGATGGATGCGCTCGATGTCGATGAAGTCATCGCGCAGCTTCTGGTGACGGAAGGTTTCGCGAACGTCGAAGAAGTCGCCTATGTCGACATTTCGGAGATTGCGCACATCGAAGGTTTTGACGAAGGCACCGCGGAGCAAATCCAGACGCGCGCGCGCGAGTTCCTGGAACAGCAGGAAGCCGAGCGCGACTCGAAACGCCGCGAACTCGGCGTCGTGGACGAATTGTCGGAAATTCCGGGCATCAATACCGCGATGATGGTGGCGCTTGGCGAGAACGGCATCAAGACGGTCGAAGATTTCGCCGACTGCGCGACCGACGAGCTCGTCGGCTGGACGGACCGCAAGAAGGACAAGGACACAGAGCCCGTCAAACATAAGGGCTTCCTCGATGGCTTCGAGCTGTCGCGGACCGACGTTGAGAACATGATCATGGCGGCGCGCGTTCATGCCGGCTGGATCAAGGCGGAAGATCTCGAGAAGCCTGCGGAAGGCGAACCTGAAGCCGCGTCGGAAGACGCCGGCGCTCAGGGCTAAGGGAATGTCCGGAGGAGCAGACAGAGCGCGTGATGGAAGAGCGGCAAGACCAGCCAGCGACGGACCGGGGCGACAACGCCTCCGGGCCGGAACGCATGTGCGCCGTCTCGCGGCAAAGCCTTGATCTGAACCTTCTGATCCGGTTTGTGTTGTCGCCTGACGGTGCCGTCGTCCCCGATCTCGAACGGCGGCTGCCGGGGCGTGGTGTTTGGATCGGATGCGACCGTCGGCTTGTTGAAAAAGCCGTCAAAGCCAATACGTTCACAAAGAGCCTTAAAACTCGCGCCGAGGTCTCATCAGACCTTGCCGAACGCGTCGACGGCCTCATGGTTAAGCGCCTTATGGGGACGCTGTCGCTCGCAAATAAGGCTGGAATTGCGCTTTCGGGCTTCGAGAAAGTCTCGACGGCCCTGGATAAGGGACCTGTGGCCGTGGTGCTGCACGGGGCAGAGGCGTCACCGGACGGGCGATCCAAGATCGACCGGAAATTTAAAGCTATTCAAGGATCTCGGGGGCTCACGGCGTCGATCGTTGATGTTCTATCAATCGATCAAATGAGCTTGGCTATTGGCCGGGGAAGTGTGGTACATGCTGCCCTCACACCCGGAGGCCTGTCGGAGCGGTTTCTCGAGGAAGCGGAACGCTTGACGCGTTACCGGTCCTCGGCGACAGAGACCGCCAATATATTTTCTGAAACGCAAAGCGAAGGCTGAACGGACAACGCATGACGGATTCGAACGACCAGACCGATAAGACCATTCGCGGCGGAGCGCGCAAGCCGCTGTCGCTGCAGCGAACGGTCGAGTCTGGGCATGTGCGGCAGAACTTCAGCCACGGGCGATCAAAGTCCGTCGTCGTCGAAAAGAAGAAGACGCGGCGGTTCGGTTCCGGACCCGAAGCCGGCGATGCGCCTCCGCTTCCGGTGACAGCAGAAGCGCCTCCGCCGCCGGTTAGAACTCCGTCTGCTCCGCCTTCGCGGCCGCAAGCGTCGAACCCATCGCAAGCGCGCACGCTTTCCAGCGAAGAGCGCGCGGCTCGCGAGCGCGCACTTGCTGCTGCGCGTGCGGAAAGCCCGACGCGTGTCGAAGCCGAGCCGGTGCGTTTCGAACCGGTGCGTCCGCCTGCGCCCGAGCCGCGTGTCGAAGAAGCGACAGTGCAAAGCGCACCGCCCGTTGCCGCGGCTCCTGTTGCGCCGAAGCCGGCGGAAGCTCCTGCTCCCGCGCCAGTCGCTCGCGCGACGACCGCGCCGCGCGAACGACGTGATAACAACGCGCCGCAATCGCGCGATGGTGGACGCCCGCCGTTTCAAAGGCAGGGCGCTCGACCGACGGGCAACACGGCTTACATGCCGCGTGAGGCCGGACGCCCGCGCGAAATCGAACTGCCGGCGCCGCCGCGGCGCGGCGCTGCTCCCGCCGATGCAACAACGATCGAGAAGCCGACTCGTCCGGCGCGGCCCGTGGTCGCCGCTCGTGAACAAGTCGAGGACGACGATAGCCGCAAGCGCGGTCCGGGCGGCGCAAAGGTTCCGCGCCCCGCCGTCAAGACGAACGACGACGGCCGTCAGCGCCAGAAGCTGACGATCACGAACTTCGATCGCGAAGCTCAGGTCCGCTCGCTCGCTTCGCTGAAGCGCAAGCGCGAGAAGGAAAAGCTGAAGGCGATGGGCATTCAGCAGCCGCGCGAGAAAATCGCTCGCGAGGTGGTCATTCCGGAAGCGATTACGATCCAGGAACTGTCGAACCGCATGGCGGAGCGCGCCGTCGACCTCATCAAGTATCTGATGCAGCAAGGCGCGATGCACAAGATTACCGACGTGCTCGACGCCGATACGGCAGAGCTCATTGTTCAGGAATTCGGCCATACATCGAAGCGCGTTTCTGAAGCCGACGTCGAAATCGGTTTCGTTGGCGATATCGATGCCGATGACACGGCGCTGGAGCCGCGTGCTCCCGTCGTTACGATCATGGGCCACGTCGATCACGGCAAGACGTCGCTGCTCGATGCGATCCGTTCCGCGAACGTCGTCGCGGGCGAAGCCGGCGGCATCACGCAACACATCGGCGCTTACCAGGTGACAACCTCGAACGGCGACAAGATCACGTTCATCGACACGCCAGGCCATGAAGCCTTTACCGCGATGCGTGCGCGCGGCGCCAAGGTGACGGACATCGTCGTCCTGGTCGTTGCGGCCGACGACGGCGTCATGCCGCAGACGGTCGAGGCGATCAATCACGCCAAGGCCGCGAAGGTTCCGATCATCGTCGCGATCAACAAGATCGACAAGCCGCAGGCCGATCCCAATCGCGTGCGCACCGATCTCCTGTCGCAGGAGATCGTCGTCGAGAGCATGGGCGGCGAGACGCTTGAAGTGCCGGTTTCGGCGCTGAAGCGGACGAACCTCGACAAGCTGCTCGAAGCGATCCACCTGCAGTCCGAAATTCTCGATCTCAAGGCGAACCCGGTTCGCACCGCCGAAGGCATCGTCATCGAAGCGAAGCTTGAGCGCGGCCGCGGCCCTGTCGGTACGGTTCTCGTCCAGCGCGGCACGCTGCATGTCGGCGACATCATCGTCGCCGGTATGGCGTGGGGCCGCGTCAGAGCGTTGCTCGATGACCACGGCGCGAACATCGACACCGCCGGGCCGTCCGTGCCTGTCGAAGTTTTGGGCTTCGATTCTGCTCCGGACGCGGGCGATCAGTTCGCCGTCGTCGAAAACGAAGCGCGCGCCAGAGAGCTGACGGATTATCGCGTCCGCAAGCGCCGCGAGACGCTGGGCTCGGCGGGCACCAAGAGCACGCTCGAGCAGATGATGCAGCAGCTCAAGGACGCCGAGCGCAAGGAATTTCCGCTCGTGGTCAAGGGCGACGTGCAGGGTTCCGTCGAGGCGATCGCGGGAGCACTGCGCAAAGTCGGCAACGACGAAGTCGAAGCGCGTCTCGTGCATTCGGGCGTCGGCGGAATCACCGAGTCGGATATCGCTCTTGCCGCGGCATCGAAGGCCGTCGTCATCGGCTTCAACGTTCGCGCCAACGCGCAAGCGAAACAGGCCGCCGACAACCAGGGCGTCGAAATCCGCTACTACAACATCATCTACGATCTCGTCGATGAAGTGAAAGCGGCGATGTCGGGGCTTCTCGCTCCGACGAAGCGCGAGGTGTTCCTCGGCTACGCGTCGATCAAGCAGGTCTTCAACATTACGAAGATCGGCAAGGTCGCGGGCTGCCAGGTCACCGAGGGCAAGGTCGAGCGGGGCGCCAAAGTTCGCCTGCTGCGCGACAACGTCGTCATTCACGAAGGCACGCTGGCGATCCTGAAGCGCTTCAAGGACGACGTGAAGGAAGTCGTCGCGGGCCAGGAATGCGGCATGTCGTTCGCGAATTACCAGGACATTCGCGAAGGCGATCAGATCGAATGCTTCCAGGTCGAGACGATCGCAAGAAGTCTTTAGTCGCTCGCGCAAGCTGTTCCGCTCGCTAAGAAGCGCGCGGGTTTGCTCCGCGAGGGGCGCGGCTTGCCGCGGCGGCCCTTAGCCGCCCGGCTCTTTGAGCCGAAGTATTGTTCATTGATTGACTGAGAGGCCGTGCGCGGTTCAAGTCCGTGACGGTCGGAAGATGACAGAAGCGATCCAGTTACCCCTCAAATTGTCGTTCCGTCTGACGCGCGCTGACATCGCGGCGTACGAACGCTTGCCGCGCGAGTTTCCGCGCGCGGGCGTGCTCGCGTTTTTCGGTGTGTTTTTCCTCATCGGAGTTGCGCTCGGCGCGTTCGAGGATGAGTTGAGCGGATACGTTCCGCAATGGCTGGCCGATTATCAGCATTTTGTGTTGATCCTCGCGGCGGCCGTCATCGCTTATGTACTCATTACGCTGGTGTTGACGCTGCGGACGAACTGGCGCATCGCGCGGGCGGCGCTTCCGGCCGGTGAGACGGACGTCGACGTGTCGCAAGCCGGACTGCGGGTTACCGACGGCGGGTCGTCGCGAGACTTCGGCTGGGCGCTCATCGCGAAAGTCATCGAAACGGCAGATCATGTGTTCCTGTGCCTGACGCCGCGAACGGCGCTCATCCTGCCGCTCAGGGCGTTCGCGTCACGTGATGACAAGACTGCCTTCGCGAATTTATCCGAGAGTTTGTCTCGCGGCGCCGAGGCTTGAAAGAGGAATTGGCAGTGCGATCGAAAAACAAAACCGTCCCGTCGAAAGCGCCATCGCAGCGCATGCTCCGCGTCGGCGAGCTCATCCGGCATAAAATTGCCGAGATGCTATCGCGTGGCGATATCCACGACGACGTGCTCGCGTCGCATGTGACCACGATCCCGGAAGTTCGCCTGTCTCCGGATCTGAAACTTGCGACGGTCTACGTGATGCCGCTCGGCGGTAGCGACGTGAAGCCCGTGATCGAGGCACTCACGCGCAACAAGAAATACATTCGCGCCGAAGTCGCGCATACGCTCAATCTTCGCTACGCGCCCGATCTCCGCTTCCGCGAGGACGAAACGTTCGAAGAGGCTACGCGCATCGATCGGCTGCTCGACAGCGAAAAAGTACGACGGGACACGGGGAAATAATATCGATGGGACGCCGCAAAAAGGGTTCGCCGATTCACGGCTGGCTGGTGCTCGACAAGCCTCAGAGCATCACGTCGACGCAGGCCGTCGGCATCATCCGGCGCGTTTTCAATGCGCAGAAGGCGGGGCATTCGGGTACGCTCGATCCGCTAGCAACGGGCATTCTACCGATCGCGCTCGGGGAAGCGACGAAAACGGTTTCGTTCGCAGTCGATGGCGAGAAAGCCTATCGCTTCACCGTCCGCTGGGGCGCCGAGACCGAAACTGACGACACCGAAGGCGCGGTTGCGAAAACCAGCGATCTCAGGCCTGATCGCGGCAGCATCGAAGCGCTGTTGCCGCAGTTCCACGGCGAGATCATGCAGGTGCCGCCAGCCTATTCGGCGATCAAGGTCGATGGCGCGCGGGCCTATGATCTGGCGCGCGATGGGGAAACGGTCGTGCTCGACGCGCGCCCGGTTTTCATCGACAGCCTGCAACTGGTCGATATGCCGGACGCGGCGACAAGCGTGTTCGAGGCGCGTTGCGGCAAGGGAACGTATGTGCGCGCATTGGCGCGCGACATGGGCCGCCTTCTCGGCTGCTATGGGCACGTCATCGCTTTGCGGCGGACGCGCGTCGGCCCATTCGATGAAGCCATCGCGGTCACGATGGATGCCTTGATGGCGGTATCCGACTCGGGTGATCCCGAACGGCTTTCGCGTTTGCTGCAGCCGGTCGAAACGGCGCTTGCCGATTTGCCGGAGTTGCTCGTGTCGCAAACCGATGCCGCAAGCCTGGCGCGCGGGCAGACGGTGCTGATCCGAGGGCGGGATGCGCCGATTTTGTCGGGGCCTGCTTATGCAACCTCCAAGGGGCGGCTGATTGCGCTCGGCGAGCTTGCGAAAGGCGCGCTGCATCCGACCCGCGTTTTCAATCTTGGCTAAGTCGTAACTCAGCGGTTCATGAGCAAGATATTGAAATTGCTAGAAAATATGCACCGTAATTCAATCTCGCGTTTATCCGGGGTTCGTGTATAAGTAGCGCCGACCGCGCGGGGTGCTCGCACTTTCGCGCGGCTTTCATTTGCGACCCCGCTGGACGACATCCCGGCCGTGGCCGCTGCCATTCCACTCCAAATTCGAAAGGAGCAACCGATGTCGCAGATCGCACCTCACCGCCGTGAGGCGAAAACGGCTGTCATCAAGGACAGCGCAACGAAGTCCAACGACACAGGCTCGCCGGAAGTTCAGATCGCGGTGCTAACCCACCGCATCAACGAGCTGACCGACCATTTCAAGATGCATAAAAAAGACAACCATTCCCGCCGCGGGTTGCTGAAAATGGTCAGCCAGCGCCGTCAGCTGCTCGACTACGTGAAGAGCAAGGACAACGCGCGTTATCAGAAGATCATCGAAAAGCACGGTATTCGCCGCTAAGCCGCGAAGTCGCTTCGCGCTCAAGACGGGGCCAATACATGGCCGTACGCGCAAAGATCTAAGAGAAGAGAGACGTTGGCGCCCATTGGGTGCCGACGCAATAGGTGTTCGTCTGGCATGAGGCCGGCGAGCAAGTCCGACCGAACAGAAAAAGCAAAAACGAAAGATCCAACATGTTTGATATCCATCGAGTCGAAATCGATTGGGGTGGCCGCAAGCTGAAGCTCGAAACCGGCCACTATGCACGCCAGGCCGACGCGGCCGTGATGGCGCAATACGGCGACACGACGGTTCTGGCGACCGTCGTCGGCGCACGCTCCGTGAAGCCCGGCATCGACTTCTTCCCGCTCACCGTGAACTATCAGGAGCGCACGTACGCGGCTGGTAAGATCCCCGGCGGCTATTTCAAGCGCGAAGGCCGTCCGACTGAAAAAGAGACGCTGACGTCGCGTCTCATCGATCGTCCGATCCGTCCGCTTTTCGTCGGCGGCTTCAAGAATGAGACGCAGGTCGTCGTGACGGTGATGTCGCACGATCTCGAAAACGATCCCGACATTGTCGGTCTGGTTGCTGCTTCAGCGGCACTGACGCTTTCCGGCCTGCCGTTTCTCGGACCGATCGGCGGCGCCCGCGTTGGCCTCATCAACGGCGAACTCGTGCTGAACCCGATGGTCGACGAGATGAAGGACAGCGCGCTCGATCTCGTCGTTGCCGGTACTGCCGATGCGGTGATGATGGTCGAATCGGAGGCCAAGGAGCTTCCCGAAGCGCAGATGCTCGAAGCCGTCGTGTTCGGCCACAAGCACATGCAGCCCGTGATCCAGGCGATCATCACGCTCGCCGAAAAAGCCGCGAAAGAGCCGTGGGACATCAAGATCCCCGACAAGGCGAAGTATGCGGGCGAGGTGAAGAAGCTCGCCGAGAAGACGCTCAAGCAGGCGTTCTCGACCAAGGAAAAAGGCAAGCGTCAGGATCTCGTCTCGGAAGCCAAGAAAGCGATTTCCGAAGGTATTTCGATTCCGGCCGACGATCCGAACGAGAAAGTTCTGCTCTCGGACGCCTTCAAGGCGCTCGAGATGGAAATCATGCGCGGCGACGTCCTGAAGACGAAGATGCGCATCGACGGCCGCGACCTGAAGACGGTCCGCCCGATCCTTTCGGAAGTTCACGTTCTGCCGCGCACGCACGGCTCGGCGCTGTTCACGCGCGGCGAGACGCAGGCGCTGGTCGTCGCAACGCTCGGCACGGGCGAGGACGAACAGTACATCGACAGCCTCGAAGGCACGAAGAAAGAGCGCTTCCTGCTGCATTACAACTTCCCGCCCTACTCGGTCGGTGAAGTTGGACGCATGGGGTCGCCGGGCCGCCGCGAAATCGGTCACGGCAAGCTTGCTTGGCGCGCCATCCATCCGATGCTGCCGTCGCAGGAAGACTTCCCCTACACGCTGCGCGTCGTTTCCGAGATCACCGAGTCCAACGGCTCGTCGTCGATGGCAACGGTCTGCGGTTCGTCGCTGGCGCTGATGGATGCGGGCGTACCGCTGAAGTCGCCGGTCGCGGGCATCGCGATGGGTCTGATCAAGGAAGGCGACGATTTCGTCGTGCTTTCGGACATTCTCGGCGATGAAGACCATCTCGGCGATATGGACTTCAAGGTGGCGGGCACGGCAAACGGCGTGACCTCGCTGCAGATGGATATCAAGATCACGGGCATCACCGAAGAGATCATGCGCATCGCGCTCGATCAGGCGCATGATGGCCGCATCCATATCCTCGGCGAAATGGCAAAGTCGTTGACGGGCGCGCGCGAAGAACTCGGCGAGTTCGCGCCGCGTATCGAGACGATCAAGATCCCCGTCGACAAAATCCGCGAGGTCATCGGTTCGGGCGGCTCGGTCATTCGCGAGATCGTCGCGGAGTCGGGCGCCAAGATCGACATCGAGGACGACGGCACGGTGAAGATCGCGTCGGCCAATCGCGAGTCGATCGAGAAGGCGCTGGCGCGCATTCGCGGCATCACGTCGGAGCCCGAGGTCGGACTGATCTACAAGGGCAAGGTCGTGAAGGTGATGGAGTTCGGCGCGTTCGTGAACTTCTTCGGCGCGAAGGATGGCCTCGTTCACATTTCGCAGCTTGCGCCGGGGCGTCCGGAGTCGGTCGGCGCGGTCGTGAAGGAAGGCCAGGAAGTTTACGTCAAGCTTCTGGGCTTCGATGATCGCGGCAAGACGCGTCTGTCGATGAAGATCGTCGATCAGGCGACGGGCCAGGAAATTCCGCGTGCGGAAGGCGAGCCGGAAGAAGTCTTCGAGAGCCGTCCGCCGCGCCGTGAAGGTAGCAGCCGTGGCGGTCCTCGCGGTCCGCGTCGCGATCGCAACTGATCGAATTCAAGAGCTAAAAGAAAAGGGCCATCCCATCGGGTGGCCCTTTTTTAGTTCAGAAGTTCTTAGAGCCTTTACGATTTCGGCGAAATCGCGGAAAGGCTCTGGCTGTTTGTTTCGACGTGCTTCTTATCGGAAAACCGGTTTCCACTTTTCCGGAAGCACTCCAGTGGCTCAGTACCAGTAGCACTTGCCGTGCTTGCAAACGTGGTTGGTGCACTGGACGCGGCCGATGCCCTTCACGTGCTTGTGCCAGCCATTCAGGCCGCGACGGCATTTGCGATGCCAGAAATGCGCCTGCACGACGTTCGACGATTGTGCGCTGACGTCCTTGAGCAGGCTCAGCAGTGCTGGCGACGCCGCGTTCGCCGATGCGCCTGAAAATGCGACGCCGGCTGCGAGCGCGACGGCCGCGAGCCAAACATTCTTTTTCATGGGTGTACTCCTCTCTCCCAAACGCCGGAGGTTTTTTTGGTTTAGCGAGGTCACGCTAGCCTCGAGACATCAGGCCGCCAACAGATCAATTGCCGGGACACGAGAACGGTGCGCCGCTGTTGCAACTTGGCGTCTCAGTTAGCTCTCAGGCGTGCGCGAAGGCGGGAACATCCGGCCAGAAGACGCGGGCTTTTTCGCTAACCTCGACGGGATCGCCGGTTGTCAGCAATTTCAGCGATCCCTGTTCAGGGCCGTTCAGATAATGCGATCGCCGCGCGAGATAATCTTCGAAGCTGTCGGAAACGACCTCGGGCTGCGAAAGGATGCGCGTGAACGGCGGCAGGTGTTTGCGAAACAGATGCTCGACGAGCGGGAAGTGCGTGCAGCCAAGGATCGCACGATGCGGCGGCATTCCGTCCGTCTGGTTCAATAGCCTGGCGATGCCTTCGCGCACGAGGTCTTCGAGATGTGCCTCGGGCTGTTTTTCCTCGATTGCGCCCGCAAGCTCCGAGCAAATCTGCTGGACGACGGTCACCTTTGGGCAGCGCTTGCCGATCTCTTCTGGATAGACGCCGGACGTGACCGTGCGTGTCGTTCCGAAGACGCCAATGGTGTCGGTGTTGTACTTCTGCGGATATTGCGGCGACGTCACAGCCCAGGGCGTTTGCGTTGCGGCTTCGACGGTCGGCGCGACGATGCCGAGCACGTTATGCGTTCCGGCCCAAGCGCTCCGTGGCAGCCACTCCTGTTGCAGGCGTCTCAATGCGACGGCGGTTGCCGTGTTGCAGCCCAGGAGAACGAGTTTGGCGCCGCGCCCGAACAGATCCTCGACGCAATCCCGCGTGTAATCGACGATCGCATCCGACGGGCTATTGCCGTAGGGGACGTGCGCGTGATCGGCCAGATAAACGAAGTCGGCGGCTTTGAACCGCTGGGTGAGGACGCGCAGAACGGTAAGGCCGCCAAGACCTGAATCAAAGACGCCGATCATGGCGAGTGTTTGCGACGCCCGGCGACGAACGTCAACGGCTTCGAAGTCTTACTCGGCGGCCGCGGAGGGCGATACGCTCGGTCCCTTGGCTTCGCTGTCGTGCTCTTTGAGGCTATGGAGCGACGGCATCGACACTGTGTTATAGCCGCAGTCGACGAAGTGGACTTCGCCTGTCACAGCGCCGGACAGCGGCGAGAGCAGGTAGAGGGCGGAGCCCGCAACCTCGTCGAGCGTCGGGGTTCGCTGCAACGGCGAATTATCGCGCTGGAAATTGAAGATGACGCGAGCGTCGGAAACACCGGCGCCCGAAAGCGTGCGCATCGGTCCGGCTGACAGCGCGTTGACGCGGACGCCCTGCGGTCCGAGATCGGCGGCGAGGTAACGGACGGAGGCTTCGAGCGCGGCCTTCGCAACGCCCATGACGTTGTAAGAGGGCACCCAGCGGGTCGCGCCACCGTAAGAGAGCGTGATCAGCGAACCGCCGTTCGGCATTAGCGCGGAGGCGCGCTTCGCAATCTCGGTGAACGAGAAGCACGAGATCACCATCGAGTTGATGAAGTTCTCGCGGGTTGTGTCGGCGTAGCGTCCGGCGAGTTCTTTCGGATCGGAAAAGGCGAGCGCGTGGACAACAAAGTCGAGGCCGCCCCATTCGTCTTTGATGCGCTTGAAGACGTTGTCGACGCTGGCGAGATCGAGGACGTTGCATTCCTCGATGATCTTCGAGCCGAGCGACTGAGCGAGCGGAGCCGCGCGGCGACCGAAGGCGCCACCTTGATAGGTAAACGCGAGTTCGGCACCCTGGCCCGCGAGAACGCGTGCGATGCCCCAGGCGATCGAGCGATCGTTGGCAACGCCCATCACAAGGCCGCGTTTGCCCGCCATGATCGGACCCGGCTTAGCGATGTCGATGTCAGTCATTGAATGCCTCGTTTTATCACCAAATGTGCGCCCGCGGACGTCAAACCAACCGCTTCCACGCTTATAAACTCTCATTATAAATCGCCAGCCCGCCGGACGACGACAAGCAGGCAAGGCGCAGGATCGCGCGTTACTCAGGCATCGTGGCGGCCGAAAATCAGAGTGGCATTGGTGCCGCCGAAACCGAAGCTGTTCGACATCACACAGTTAAGTTCAGCGTTGTCGATGCGACTCAACGCGATCGGAACGTCGGCGAACGCCGGGTCCAATTCGTCGATGTTGGCGCTTTCACAAATGAAGCCGTTGTTCATCATAAGGAGGGAGAAAATCGCCTCCTGAACGCCGATCGCGCCCAGCGAATGGCCGGTGAGCGATTTCGTCGCAGAGATCGGCGGGATGGCTTTTCCGAAGACGGCGCGGATGGCGTCGATTTCCTTGGCGTCGCCGACCGGCGTACTGGTGCCGTGCGGGTTGATGTAGTCGATCTTGGGCAGGCCCTTGCCGTCGAAACCTTTGAGGGCGAGGCGCATGCAGCGCTCGGCGCCTTCACCGGAGGGCGCGACCATGTCGTAGCCGTCCGAAGTCGCGCCGTAGCCTTTGACCTCGCCGTAGATTTTCGCGCCGCGCGCCTTGGCGTGCTCCAGCTCCTCGAGAACGACGACACCGGCTCCGCCTGCGATCACGAAGCCGTCGCGGTTTTTATCGTAAGCGCGGCTCGCCTTATCGGGCGTCGCATTGAAGTGCGTCGACATCGCGCCCATGGCGTCGAACAGGTTCGACAGCGTCCAGTCGAGTTCCTCGCAGCCGCCGGCGAACATGACGTCCTGCTTGCCCCACTGAATGAGCTCTGTCGCGTTCCCGATGCAGTGCGTGCTGGTCGCGCAGGCCGAGGCGATCGAGTAGTTGACGCCCTTGATCTGGAAAGCCGTCGCGAGTGCAGCGGAGGGTCCGGAGCACATGGCTTTCGGAACTTCGAACGGCCCGATCTTTTTCGGTCCGCCCGTTTCAAGCGTCGTCTCGGCGGCTTCGACGATGGCGCGTGTCGACGGGCCGCCGGAGCCGAGAATAACGCCCGTGCGTTCGTTGACGACGGTCGACGGTTCGAGACCCGCATCGCGGATCGCCTGATCCATCGCGATCCAGTTCCAGCCGACGCCGGGGTTCATGAAGCGGCGAGGTTTTCGCGGCACCATGCTTTCCCATTCGAGATGGGGGGCGCCGTGAACCTGACATTTGAAGCCGAGATCAGCATATTTCTCAGCGCGCGAAATGCCCGACTTCGCCTCTCTCAGGGAAGCAAGCACTTCCTGAGTATTGTTTCCGATCGAGGAAACAATGCCCATTCCGGTGACAACAACGCGCCGCATGCGCTCCTAATCTCCTGCGGTTTTTGCAAAGCCCGCGAGGCTATCGGGGCAGTGCGCAACGCTTAAGGGCCTTCGCTCGATTTGAGTAGGACCCTCAGATCCTTGGCTGTGTATATCACTTCGCCGTCAGCTTTAAGGACGCCATCGGCTTCCGCGAGTTTCAATTTGCGAGCGATCACCCGCTTGATGTCGATGACATATTCCAGCAGCTTGACGTCCGGCGTCACTTCGCGCGTGAACTTGACCTCGCCGACGCCGGACGCGCGGCCCTGGCCGCTGAGGCCGAGCCAGCCGAGAAAGAAGCCGGTCAATTGCCAGAGGGCATCGAGACCGAGGCATCCGGGCATGACCGGGTCGCCCTTGAAATGGCAGGCGAACAGCCAATCGAGGCGCTCGTTTCCTGCGACTTTAAGCTCGGCGACAATCTGGCCTTTGCCGTGCGCGCCGCCCGTCTCGGAAATTGCTGCAATGCGGTCGACCATCAGCATCGGCGGTAGCGGAAGCTGAGCGTTTCCGGGACCGAAAAGCTCGCCACGGCCACAGGCCAAAAGATCGTCAAATTCGTAGCTCGAACGGCGCTCCGCCATGCAATCCCCTCGTCTCCTCCCAGCCCAGGTGAGATTTATTCTAAACAGTCTCACGCCGGTCGTGCGGGAGCGGCTCGTAACACAACCCCGTCATAACGCCTAGCACACCCCGGTGTGGCGTTGTAACGACGAGATTTCGCACCAAATAATGTATTGTTGTCGCAAGTTGCGGGTTTTCGAACGTCATACTATACTTAAATGCGAAAGTGCGTTGTGCCGCGATGGGTGCAACGTGGGAACTTCAGAGCGATTGTTCAAACAGAAATGTCCGAGAAATCACCGGCTGAGCCGGACGTCAGATCGACAGTCACGATACCTGGTATGCTGCGGCATGCGGGTTTGCGTCCGACGCGACAGCGTCTGGCTCTCGGCCGGCTTCTGTTCGGAAGCGGCGACCGGCACGTAACCGCCGAACAACTGCATGCGGAAGTTTCGTCACTCGGCGAGCACGTGTCGCTGGCGACGGTCTACAATACGCTGCATCAGTTCAAAAAAGCTGGCTTGGTGCGTGAACTCGCGATCGAGGGCTCGAAGGCGTACTTCGACACCAACACCTCGAACCACAACCATTTTCTGCTCGAGAGCAACGGCGAGCTGATGGATATTCCAGGAGACGCGATCCGCGTCGATGGATTGCCGCAGCCGCCGGACGGGATGAAGATCACGCATGTTGACGTGGTCGTTCGCCTCACCAAGGACGAAAGCCGCTAAGCGGCTAAACGATCGGCGGACCGGTCAATCATTTGATCGTTTCGCCTTCATACGCGCCCCAGAGCTTTTTCTGCTCGATGTAGCCGGTGTAGGCATCGACCGTCACGCGGCACCAACGTCCGTCACACGAATGGAGATCGGCGATCACGCCGGCTTCGACGTTGACGACGACGTTCGAGCGTGCGCTGTCGCTGGCGTGAATCGGAACCAACGGCGGTTTTGTGCTGGCCTTGCGCTCCCAAGGCAGCACCAGGGCCGTCCTGCGGCCGGACAGAAACGATTGCAGGACCCATCCTGTGGCGCCCTCGGAATCGCGGACCTGACGCCAGCTCTCGAATTCCTTGACGATCTCCAGAGGCAGGCCGGCGCGGCGATAAACCCAGCCGGTCGGGTAATCTGTGCCCGGCCCGTTCCTGAGATTGACCCGATCGGACTTCAGGCTGACGAAGCGTGGCACGGCCAGGCCGCTGCCGGATGGAGCGGCGGAGGTTTCGCCAGGCTCGGCGTGCACGGGGGCGAGCGCGGCTGCGGCGATCACGGCCACATAGCAAATGGCGGCCGCCAAGGTCCGTATGCTCCGGCCTTCGGGCACGAGATTTGATCGAGAAATGAGCGATGCGGTCATCTGAAGCGTTTCACGTGCTTCTCATTGGCGATGGGTTCAGAGATAAAATGCCGTCGCACTTAGTGAATCAGCACTTTGTCTTCGCGAAGGCCATCTGATAGACACGGGGCCGCACTTTCTCAAGCGGGCACGCCATTGGGCCGAATTGGTCGGCCGTTGTGCAACGGAAAGCGAATGCCAACTTCCACAAAAAAACCTGTCGTCATCGTTACGCGCAAACTTCCCGACGTGGTCGAGACGCGTATGTGCGAACTGTTCGATACGAAGCTCAACGTCGAAGACAAGCCGTTGACGCAAGCGCAGCTCGTCGAAGCGGTGAAGACCGCTGACGTTCTCGTGCCGACGGTGACGGATCGCATCGACCGCGCCGTGCTGACGCAAGCGGGTCCGCGTCTCCGGCTGATCGCGAACTTCGGCACCGGTGTCGACAACGTCGATCTCGATACGGCGCGCAATCGTGGCATCCTGGTTACGAATACGCCCGGCGTTCTGACCGAAGATACCGCCGACATGACGATGGCGCTGATCCTCGCCGTGCCGCGCCGGCTCGCGGAAGGCGCTGCCTACATGCGCGATCCGGCGACGAAATGGTCGGGATGGTCGCCGACGTGGATGCTCGGGCATCGGATTTACGGCAAGCGCCTCGGCATCATCGGCATGGGACGCATCGGTCGCGCGGTGGCGCGGCGTGCGCAGGCGTTCGGGCTGCAGATCCACTATCACAACCGCCGCCGTTTGCCGGAGGACATCGAGTCCGAATTGGAGGCGACGTTCTGGGAGAGCCTGGACCAGATGCTGACGCGCGTCGACATCGTGTCGATCAACTGTCCGCATACACCCGCGACGTACCATCTCCTTTCGGCGCGGCGTCTAAGGCTGCTCAAGCCTTCGGCCTACGTCGTCAACACGGCGCGCGGCGAGGTCATCGACGAGAACGAGCTGGCGCGACTTCTCGAAACGGGCGCGATCGCCGGAGCCGGGCTCGACGTTTTCGAGAACGAGCCGGTCGTCAATCCGCGGCTGCTGGCGTCCGAGCGCGTCGTAGCGTTGCCGCATATGAGTTCGGCGACGATCGAGGGCCGTATCGACATGGGCGAGAAGGTCATCATCAACATTAAGGCGTTTGCTGACGGTCATGCGCCGCCGGACCGCGTCCACGTCGCCATGCTCTGATTGCTTGATCGCTTCGGCTTTTGGGCGGTTTGCGCAGTTATTCTGCGGCGCAGGCGCTGCCACCTGTCGGCCGGTGAAGCGAGAGATCGGTGATCGTCGGCGTGCGGCCGGATAGCGGATTGTCGGGATCCCACGGGATCGACACGACTTCGAAACGGCTGGCCAGCACGTCGCAGATCAGAAGTCGCCCCGCGAGGCTTTCGCCAATCCCTAAGATGTCCTTGACGATCTCGGCTGCTTGCAGCGTGCCGATGACGCCCGCGACCGGACCAAGCACGCCGGCCTCGGCGCAATTGGCGACCAAGCCGGCGGGCGGCGCTTCCGGGAACAGACAGCGCAGCGTCGGATAGGGCGTGCCGTCGGCACTCGTCTCGTGTGGCTTGAAGAGCGAAACGTAGCCGTCGAACGCGCCGAGCGTCGCGTAGGCGAGCGGACGTTTCGCGAGGTAACAGGCGTCCGAAACGAGATAGCGGGTCGCGAAATTGTCCGAGCCGTCGGCGACGATGTCGTAGCGGCCGATGAGATCGAGCGCGTTGACGGCGTTCAGGCGTTCGGCGTGAACTTCGACATTCACCAGCGGATTGAGGCGGTGAACGGTGTCGCGGGCGCTTTCCACTTTGAGGCGTCCGGCGTCGGCGGTGTCGTGAGCAATCTGACGCTGCAGATTATCGAGCGAGACGCGGTCGTCGTCGACGATGCCGATCGTTCCGACGCCCGCCGCCGCGAGGTACATCAGAACGGGTGAGCCGAGGCCGCCCGCTCCGATGACGAGCACGCGCGCCGCCTTGAGTTTCTGCTGGCCGGGCGCGCCGACGTCGCGCAGCACGAGGTGGCGCTTGTAGCGTTGCACCTCCTCGGCCGTCAGCGTCGTCATTTGTCTTGCCTTTAGATCCTAGAGCCTTTCCGATTTTGGTGGAATCGCGGAAAGGCTCTAGCTCTTTGCTTTGCCGTGCTTCTTAGCGGAAAACCGGTTCCCACTTTTCCGGAAGCACTCTAGCTTCGGGGCTGCGGTTCGACGAACAGCTCGCTCGAGAAATAACGCTCGGCCGAAGAGGGTGCAATTGTGACAATGGTTTTACCGGCGTATTCCGGCCGTTGCGCAACCGAGATGGCGGCCGCTACGTTGGCGCCTGTCGAAATGCCGCCGGGAATGCCCTCGACTTTCGCGACGGTGCGCGAAACTTCGAATGCGGTGTCGCTCGCGACGGTCACGACTTCGTCGATCAAGCCGGTATCGAGGTTGTCGGGAATGAAGCCTGCGCCGATGCCCTGGATTTTGTGCGGACCTTTGGGCTGGCCGGAGATGACGGCGCTGGTCGTCGGTTCGACGGCGATGACCTTCAGGCCGGGGATGCGCTTCTTGAGGATGCGGCCGCAGCCGGTCAACGTGCCGCCGGTGCCGACGCCGATCACCAGAGCGTCAACTTTGCCTTGCGTGTCATTGTAGATTTCTTCGGCGGTCGTTTTCTCGTGAACGAGAGGATTCGCGGGATTGCTGAACTGGCCGGGAATGACGGCATCCGGGAAGGACTTCGCGAGTTCATCGGCTTTCGCTAACGCGGCGGGCATGCCGCCCGCGCCAGGTGTCAACTCGAGCTCAGCGCCGAGATGGGCGAGGATTTTGCGGCGCTCGAGCGACATCGTTTCGGGCATCACGAGGATGAGGCGATAGCCGCGCGCCGCTGCAACGAACGCCAAACCGATGCCGGTGTTGCCGGAGGTGGGCTCGATCAGAACTGTTTTGCCGGGCGTGATGCGTCCTTCGGCTTCGAGAACGTCAATCATGGCGACGCCGATGCGATCCTTGACCGACGAAAGCGGATTGAAGAATTCGAGCTTCAGAAGAATGTCGGCCTTGAGATTCGCGGAGGCTTTGATTTTCGAAAGGCGCACGAGCGGCGTGTGGCCGATCGTTTGATCGATGCTGTCATAGACGCGTCCGCGTCCCCATGTTTTCGTGGCCGCGAGTGTCTTGATATCGGGCGTCTGTGTCATTGTGTTCTCTTGGTCTGCGTTGGGTGCGGAAGCGCACTTTCGAATGTGGCGGCTTTTCTCGCAGTTTCAGAGACTATCCTCAAGTCCTTCGCGGCGCTAATAAGCATTTAATAAGCATAGCTTTTTTTCGTATTTAGCGGCTTTGCAAACTCTTCTTGCTGGAAAATTTTGATTTCTTATTGACCAGCTTTTTCGCAACGACATTTTGTTTTTTCGTCTTCGGGGAGGATGTGCTTGTTTTTATTCCGGTCGAGCCGAAACCGCCGGTGCCACGCTTCGTTCCGGTAACCTGCGCGACTTCTTCAAGATCGGCGCGGACGATCGGTGCAATGATCATTTGCGCGACCCGTTCGCCGCGATTGACCGTGAACGGCTTTTTGCCGAGGTTGATCAATATGACCGAGACCTCGCCGCGATAGTCGGAATCGATCGTGCCGGGACTATTCAAAACCGTAATTCCGAATTTCGCGGCAAGTCCGGATCGCGGTCGCACCTGAGCTTCGTTTCCCGGTGGCAATTCAAATATCAATCCGGTCGGTATTAGCGCGCTGCCGCCGGCTGAGAGTGTGATCGGGTTTCCAGCGGGGACGGCGGCGACGAGGTCGAAACCGGCAGCTTCCGCGGTTTGATACGCGGGCAATGGAAGGTCAGCGGCGTGCTGTAGGCGCTGGACGTTGACCTTTATTTTTTTTACCTCGGGGCGTCGAATCATTCCGCTGCGGCTCGCTTCAACGTCGCCAGATGATTGGCGGCGCGCGTGACGATTTTTGTCGCGACCTCGGCTTTGCTCATCTCAGGCCAGCTTTCGGTTCCTTCGCTCGTCAGAAGATGAATTGCGTTATGTTCGCCGCCCATGATTCCGGTTCGCGAGGAAACGTCGTTTGCGACGATCCAGTCGGCGCCTTTCGATTTCAATTTCTTTTTTGCGTGAGCGAGGACATCGTTGGTCTCGGCGGCGAATCCAACGACCAGAGTCGGGCGTCCTTTTCGAAGCTGCGCGATCGTTTTCAGAATGTCGGGGTTTTCTGTGAGCGTCAGCTCGGGCGGCGCATCCGAACCGGACTTTTTGATTTTCGATGTGTTCGGCGTGGAAACGCGCCAATCGGCGACGGCGGCCGCGAATATCGCGAGGTCGGCGGGAAGCGCAGCCTTGACCGCGCCAAGCATCTCTTCCGCCGTCGATACGCGCACGACGTGGACACCTTGCGGCGCGGCGATTGAGACGGGTCCAGAGACGAGCGTAACGTCGGCGCCGAGCCGTGCGGCTGCGGCGGCCAGTTCATGACCCTGTTTTCCCGAGGATCGGTTGGCAATGTAGCGCACGGGATCGATGGGTTCGTGCGTCGGACCGCTGGTGACGAGGACGCGGCATCCGGCAAGCGGCTTGCCTTCGGCAGGAATCGCAAATTGGCTTTCGATCGCGGCGAGCAATTCCGGCACCTCGACGAGGCGGCCCGGTCCGGCTTCACCGCGCTCCGCCATCTCTCCCACCGCCGGCCCGACGAAATGAACGCCGTCGCGCTTCAGCTGTTCGACGTTGCGGCGCGTCGCCGGGTTGAGCCACATGCGCGGGTTCATTGCAGGCGCGACGAGCACGGGCTTGTCGGTTGCGAGCAGGATCGCGGTCGCGAGATCATCGGCGTGGCCACCGGCCATCCGCGCGATCAAATCCGCCGTTGCTGGTGCGGCGACGATCACATCGGCATCGCGCGCCAGGCGAATGTGTCCGATCTCGCGCTCGTCATCGAGGTCGAAAAGATCGGTGAAGACGCGCTCGTTGGTCAGGGCCGCGACGGACAGGGGCGTGACGAACTGCTGAGCAGCCTTGGTCATGACGACGCGAACGTGATGGCCGCGCTCCCTCAGGCGCCGGATGAGATCCAGGCACTTGTAAGCGGCGATACCACCGCCGATGAGGAGTAAAATGCGCTTCGCCGATGCCAAATTCGTAAGACCCGATGACGATCCGAGAGGCGGAGACTTTATCATATTCCGTGCTGCCGGAAGTTAAGGCGGTTGGGCCGACAACCAAAATATGCGGGTAGTCCCGCATGGTCGACAGGGCCCATCTGGCCTATATGCGTCCCAACATTCGTTTTGGAGGCTCATCCATGCGCTTTAGAATTCTGCTTTTGAGCTTAATGGCGTTGCTGCCGGCGACGGCTCATGCCCAGGAGACCACAAGCAAAGGGGTCACCGTCGCGAACTCCTGGGCACGTGCGACGCCCGGTGGCGCGACTGTCGGGGCGGTTTTTCTCGAGATCCGCACGGACAAAAAAACCGCCGACCGGTTAACAGGGATAGCGTCTCCGGCCGCCGACAAAACCGAAATTCATTCAAGCTCGATGGAGGGCGGCGTCATGAAGATGCGTCGCCTCGATACGATCGATCTGAAGCCCGGCAAGACAATCGCATTGAAGCCGATGGGCGATCACATCATGCTCTTCGGCCTGAAGCAGCCCCTGAAAGAAGGCGATACCGTCGATCTAACGTTGACGTTCGAAAAGGCCGGTACCATTGCCGTCAAAGCTGGCGTCAAGGGCATTGCGGCGATGGGGCCTGCCGCGCATCAGCATCATTCCGGCGGCGGCATGGACTCAATGTCGCATGACGGATCGATGTCACATGATTAGACGTACGGCGACATGCACCATTCATGGCATTTTCCGTGATCTGACGGTCTCCGGTTGAGACGAATTTTTTATGTCGCGCGGTTACTTGACGCAGAACGGATGATGGTACATGGTGCGCCCACCTTCGACGGCCGGACCGGTCGTTGGTTCCAATAAAAAAGAATAAAGGTCCAAGTCTAGGGACGAAACTATTGGGGTGGAGCGCTCTGTCGCTCCACCCCAATTCAGTTCAGACGCAATGTAAATTGCGTACGGTGTAAATTCCGCACGATGCAATTCCCGCCCGATTCAGTCTTGCCGCATTCTATTTCGTCCTTCGGTAGCGCGGAGAATGATCTCAGAAGCGCAACGGCAACGGCCGTTCAACCGGTGCGATCTGCAAGCCAAAGCAATCCTGCCCCTCAACCCTCACCAAAATTCTGGACGCCGCGCCGATGGGCTGCCTTGATCGGGGCGTCTTTCTCGCGGCAATAACGCGCGCCGTCAGGCTAGGATCGGGGCCGAGGGGAGAAAATGCGCCGACAAGGGGACATTACCGACGCCAGCCGACCGTCACGCAGCCTCATCATCGCGAGCGTGGCGATCTGGCTGATCGTGACGCTTGCGCTGCCGCTGTCGGCTCTGACCCTCAATTTCTTCCGGCTCGGCGGTTCGCCGCTCGGCTTCTGGATCGCCGCCCAGGGCGCGTTGGTCGCTCTGGTCATTCTTGCGTTCTTCTACGCTTGGCGTGCCGGAGGCGTCGCGCCGGCCGAACGTGTCTGGCCGAGCTTCGCGTTTGCGGGCGAGGCGACCGGCGCGGCGGCGATCATCGGTTTTACGGGATTCATTGCCGCCATCGGATATGACGCGCTGGCGTTGCCGCTCGGGCTCGTCGCGGGCTTGACGTTGCTCGCGATCCTCGTCGCCCCGCGCTTCGTCCTCTACCCGGTGCGCTCGATCGGCGGTTTTTTCGCCATTCGATACGGTGGGAATTTCGCGCGCCGGCTGGCGTTGCTGATTACGGCGGCGGCGACGATCGTTCTGCTCGCCGCCGACCTGAAAGCCGGTGCCTATGCCTTGCAAAGTCTGGCGCGTATCGAATCGGCGGAAGCCGTGACGATCCTCGTCGTCAGCGTGGCGGCCGTCTGGCTCGTCGGCAGTGTGCTCAATGTGCGGACGCTTGCGGGCATCAGTTTCGCGGCGATGGTCGTCGGGGTGCTTGTCACGCTCGTCGCCATCGCGGCGCGTGCGCGGGGCTGGACCATTCCGCACCTGACGCTTGGAGCGGCGCTCGAAAATCATCTCAGCCTCAACATGACGCTGGTCGTCAACCGCCTTGCCGATGTCGATGCGCTGACGCCGTTGGCGTCGCCCTTCCTGCAGCTTTCGATGCGGAATTTCGCGGGACTTCTGCTTGCCGTTGCGCTTGGCGTGGTGGTGGCTCCGCATCTTCTCGGACGCCATATTTCCCAGTCGGCCGTTGCGCCGGGAGGTGCGGTGCGGCGGACGGCGTTGGCGCTGATCGGGGTTGCCGTCGTCGTGGTCAGTCTGCCGCCGCTCGCCGTTTACAACCGCGTCGCTTTCGAGACGGTGCTTTCGAAGGGCATAGAGGACGCGGTCATCCCGAAGAAGTTCGCCGAGGCCAGCGACCTCGGATGGGTGAAAATCTGCGACAAAAACTCTCGCGACGTCGCCGAGCTTGCGACGGCCTGCGCCGCTGCTCCGGAGCAGCGTGGCTTTCTCAGGCTGCAGGACCTCGTCTTCTCGACGGATGGGTTCGTCGTCGCGGCGCCGTTCATGGCCGGTCTCGATCGCGCGTTGCAGTATCCGTTGCTGATTGCGGTTCTTATCGCGACCTTGCTGATGGGCAACGCGCTTCTCGCCAGTCTTGTTGATGCCGATGCGGAAGTCCGAAAAAATGGATCGCAGGCGCGAGGCGATCTCGATTTTCGTTCGGCGACGCTCGGGGCAAGCGTGCTCGCCGGAGGATCGATTATCGCCAGCGTTTCGACGCTCGGCAGTGGCCTGCTTTTCGCGGAGGGGTTCGCGCTCACCGCCGCAGGGCTTTTCGTGCCGATCGTTCTCGGTCTTTATTGGCGGCACATGAATTCCACGGGGGCCAGTGTCGCGATGGCTGCGGGTGCCTTGATTACAGCAGTCTATCTTCTTGGCGTGCACGTTTGGCCGGTCGAGTTCTTCCGGATCTCAGGCTCATTGTCGGACGCGGGCGAGGAAGCGGCACAGCAATTCAGCGAGCTTGATACGGCTTTCGCTCTGGCCGCCGATCCGCACGCGCGCGCCGTGGCGTGGACCGCGCTGCGGGACCATGCGGCCACCGTTGCCAACTGGGGCGGATTGAAGCCGGCCGCGATTGTGCTGGTAGCTGTGCCGGTGGCATTCTTCCTGTCTGTTGCCGTCAGTCTTCTGTTCCGCAATCGAAAGACGGTGCAACCTGCGCGCTGAGGCTTCGCGCCCAGGGCTCGAGTCGCCTAAGCTCGTTTGCGGACGGATGATGCGGAGCGGCGCCACGGAATGTCCTACGAGATCTATGATCTTGTCGTGATCGGCGGCGGTATCAATGGCGCCGGTATTGCTGCGGACGCGGCGATGCGTGGACTGCGCGTATGCCTCGCCGAAGCCGACGATCTGGCCGGCGCGACGTCGTCGGCGAGTTCGAAGCTCATTCACGGTGGTCTCAGGTATCTCGAGCACTACGAGTTCCGCCTCGTGCGTGAAGCGCTGGCGGAGCGCGAGGTGTTGCTTTCCAAGGCGGCGCATATCATCCGGCCGATGCGTTTCATTCTGCCTCATGCTGCTGGCATGCGGTCGCGGCCGTTGATACGGGCCGGGCTTTTTCTCTACGATCATCTCGCGGCGCGCCGGACGCTGGGCGGTTCGCATGCGATTAATTTCGGTGCAGATCCTGCGGGTGTGCCGCTGGCGTCCAAACTGAAGCACGGGTTCAGCTATTGGGACTGTGCGGTCGACGATGCACGTCTTGTCGTTCTCAATGCCATTGCCGCGCGTGAGGCGGGTGCGCGCATTGTAACGCGGACACCGGTTCGCGCGCTTCGCGCCGAGGATGGGTTTTGGATCGTGACGCTTGGAGATGAAACGCGTCAGGCGGCGCGTGCGGTTGTCAATGCAGCGGGTCCTTGGGTCGGCGATGTCGCGCGGCTCGGGAAACCGTACGGTGTGCAACCGGCGGACGTGCGACTGGTCAAGGGCAGTCACATCGTCGTGCCGCGCATTACCGGCGCGAACGATGCGTATACCCTGCAAAATGCCGACGGCCGCGTCGTGTTCGCGTTGCCGTATGAAACCGACTTCACGCTGATTGGTACGACGGAGCAGCAGCAGACGGAAAGTCCGCGTTCCGCGCGCGTGACGGCCGACGAGGAAAGCTATCTTCTCAGCGCCGCAAACCGGTATTTTCGCGTGCCGCTGAAACGTGAGCAGATCGTCTGGAGATTCGCGGGCGTCCGGCCGTTGGACAACGACGGCAGCGACAATGTTTCGGCGATTACCCGTGACTATCGGCTCGTTCTTCAGTCGGATGGCACGCCGCCGATCCTGCATGTCATCGGCGGCAAGATCACAACGTATCGCAAGCTCGCGGAAGCGGCGCTCGATCTTCTCGCGAAATATTTTCCGGCAGCCCGTCCTGGCTCGACGAGAACGGCGCCGCTGCCGGGCGGCAATTTCGAGGGGCGCACATTCGAAGCGTGGTTCGACGACTTCGCGCGCCGTCATGTTGGTTTTGAAAGGAGCACGTTGCTGCGGCTTGCGCACCGGTACGGTACGCGAACCATGCGCGTCATCGAGGGCGCAGCATCAGAACGTGATCTTGGAGTGGATTTCGGCGCGGGTCTCAGCGCCCGGGAGGTCGCCTATCTCAAATCCGAGGAGTGGGCGGACGTGGCCGACGATGTTCTCTGGCGGCGGACCAAAACGGGTCTGCACATCGCTCCGGAGGCGCGTTCAAGCGCCGCCGATGCAGTCCAGGTTTATCTCGACAAGTTGTGAGAGACCCGCGTTTGCGATCACATCAAGCGGCGACGTTTGGCGCGAAGTGCGCATGTCGCTGGGCAGACGGACTCGAGGCACAACAGCTGGTTGGCTTTGCTCAGCGCTGCGGCGAGAGCCTGGGCGCCGTTGAGCGTGTCACCGATGTCGTCCGAGCCGATCAAGGCCGCTGCCGAAGCCGTCAATGCTTGACGCTCGTCATGCTGGCATGCCGCGATGATCGAGATTGCCAGACATTCGTCGCGGCAGAAGCTGCGGCAACCGGACGGCGAGATTTCGATATCGCGCTGGGCGTTGGCTTTGACGGCGCGAACGAACTTGGACAGATCGAGAAGCAGGGCTTTCGCGTGCTCGGGACCGAGAATGCCCGAGAACGAGTTCCAGGCATCTTCCCAGCACTTGATGTCGCCAGTCGAAAGGCCGGCGAGCCAGCATCGAAATCCGACGCCGACGAGACGCTCAGGTGCTTTTGCAGGCAGCGGCACGACCTTTGCGGTCGAATGCGCGAGAGTTCGGGTGTTTGCTGAAGGACTAGCCACGGGTGCGTACCTCCGTTGGCTGAGCCGGTCTGAGAGGACGGCTATTTGCGCGACGGACCGCGCAGGAAACTGGGTTCATTTTCGGCTCCAATATGCGGGGTTCAAGGCCCCGGTATCGGTTGGCGCCTGAGGTTGGCGCGTGATGCCGCTACGGCACCGTAAACGTGTGCTAACCTGATCGGAACGGGCAGGTCAACCGTTAGCGAACGGCACGCATAACATTAGAATTCTTATAATTTTTAAGTACCTATGCTCGGGAACTTATGTCCAAAGCGGGCGACCATTTTCAGGACGGCCATTGGGCAAATCCAGGGAACGTGATCCGCGCCAGTGTTCCTATTTCGGGAGCGCCCTCGATTTCGAATTCGGCGCTCATTTCGTTGGCGAGCCGTTGGACGAGCGGCAGCCCGATGCCGCTGCCGCTTAGCCAAGGCTGCTTCGCGACGCTCTGTTCCGATGCGGTTGCCGTCGCCGCGCTGCCGCCGATCCCGCAGCCGGTGTCGCGCACCGCGAGAAACACGCGACCGTCGGCGCGATATCCGGTTTCGACGTGGACGTCGCCTCCCGGTGGCGTGAACTTGATGGCGTTGGTCAGAAGGTTGAGCAGGATCTGGCGCAGTGCCGTCGGATTAGCGACGACGTGCGGCCGGCTTTTTTCCGCCTGGAACGCCAGGAGGAGATTGCGCGACTGCGCGAGGGCTTGAACGCTGGAGACGGTCCGCTCGACGACCGCGTTGAGGTCGAGCGCGATCAGGCGCGGCGGTGCAGTCGCCTGCTTGCGGCTTTCCGAGAGAAGCGACGTGATGACGTCGAGCGCGTGCGTCGCGTTTTCGTGGATGTCGGCGGCGTAGTTCAAATAACGGGCATTGCCCATCGCGCCCAAACGCTCGTCGCGCATGACCTCGGCCGCCGCCGCGATCGCCGTCAGCGGCGTTTTCAGCTCGTGCGCGAGCTTCGCAAGATGGTCGGGATCGAGAAGCGATGCCGGAGCTGGACGCAGATCGGAAAATGCCGACAGGGCATTGTGCGCATCGATCGGAGTTGCTTCGGGGTCTGCCGTGTCCATGACGTGCAGGACAAAAAGTCCCGACCGGTCGACCGCCTGCCGTGTGACCGTGCAGCGAAGCGACTTCAAACGGCCGTTGCTCCAGAACGTCAACTTTTCGATCGACTTGCCATTGGCATTGCCGAGCGCGGCGATCTCGCGCAATCGCGCAAGAGCCGGGGTCGATGCATCGAGAGTAAGAGGGAATTCCGCGTAGGCGAACAGGCCCATGGCGTGCGTGCCCGCGGTATCGGCAGCCACGATTTCGGCGCGTTCGGGGTCGACAACGATGACGCCGGGATCGGTCCCGATGTCGAGCGCCGGATCGTTGTCGCGCGGGTGCTGGAGTGCGGGTGTAAGTGCAGCCGTCATAGCGGAATTCTTCAAATCCCAAGTGCTACTCAGACACCTTGCCCGATGCATGTAAGCGATTTGCCGGCCGCATTTATATGGAATTCGCTTATTGTCCACTGTTGTCCGACGCGTGCGGCGTTCATGGACGCGGACATCGACCGTCCTGCGGCCATTTCTGGCTTTCGTTGGTGGCACAAGGCGGCAAACAGCGTACCTGCAACAGCACAACTGGCACAGGCGGGACGGTCCTGACGCAGGACGTTGGGCGAACGCGGAAATTTTACCAACCTGCCACGGCTGCTTTTTCGCGCTGGGAGTAGTAGTAGGGCGGGCTTTGCCGTGAGGGGCGGCAAGGCACGCTGGGTTTGGAGTTCAAGTTGCAGACGGCGCGCCAAAAGGATGACGGGGACAAAGCCGGCATCAACGGTGGGGTCTTGGATCGCATCGACTGGTCGATCGTCGGGGCGATCGTCGCGCTCGCGGCATTCTCGTATGCGGCCACCGTTCTCTACAAGACTCTCGACAGCATCTCGTGGGATCAGGTCCGTCAGACAATCGTCGCGTTTCCGACAGCGCGGCTGGCTCTCGCAGGACTTGCGACCGCCGTCTCGTATCTTGCCCTGGTCGGGTATGATCTTATCGCATTGCGATTGGTCGGCGCTCGTCGCGTTCCGCTTCGCACGACCGCCATCACGTCATTCATCAGTCATGCGGTGACGTTCACGTTTGGGTTCGGGGTTCTGACCGGCGGTGCCGTCCGCATGCGTCTTTATCGCCCGTGGAAGGTCTCGACCGATCAGGTTCTGGCCGTCGTCCTGCTGTGCGCCTTGAGTTTCTGGGCCGGACTCGCGGCGATCGCCGGCATCTGCCTGACGCTCGATCCGGAGCTGGTCGCCGCCTTGGTCGGCCTCAACGCGGCGACCTGCCGAATTCTCGGTCTTGCCATTCTGGCGGCTCTAGCGATTTGGCTCGCGATCGCGACGCGCAAGCGGACGGTGATCGCCATTCGCGACTGGCAGTTGCCGTTGCCGGGAGCGGGCACAACGCTTGCAGCGATTTTTGTCGGCATGGCAGACGTCGCCGCTGCGGCGGCCGCGCTGTGGGTGCTGTTGCCGAACGATGTCGCGGTCACGCTGCCGGGATTTCTGGTCATCTTTTCATTGGCGATCGTGGTCGGCGTGCTCAGTCACGTGCCCGGCGGATTCGGCGTGTTCGATGCCATCGTTCTGCTCGGTATCGCCAAAGGGGCGCCATCGCCGGAGCTTGTCAGCTCGCTGCTGCTTTTCCGGCTCGTTTATTATTTCGTGCCGGTCACGATCGCGGCGATGATGCTCGTTGCCTACGAAGTCCGGGCCAGATCGCGGATCTCGCGCGACGACAGCAGCCAGACCGCCGCGCTGTTCGATTCGATCATTCCACCGCTGGCGGCGGTCGCTACGTTTTTCGGCGGGCTGGCGTTGCTCATTGCGGGGACGCTGCCGGCGGAACGCATCGCGGTCGTGCGCAATTTCATCCCGTTGCCGTTCGTCGAAGCCTCGCATTTCATCGCGAGTCTCGTCGGGACCATCCTGCTCGTTGTTGCGAACGGCTTAGCGCATCGGCTGCGGTCGGCGTGGCAACTTGCTCTTCTGCTGCTCGGCGGAGGCGCCATCTTCTCGGTGACGAAGGGCTTCAATTTCGGGGAAGCCTTCATCTGTCTCGCCGCGGCGGGATTGCTCATTCTCGGCCGGAAGGAATTCTATCGCCAAGGCGGCGTGTTCGCGGCTCGTCCGTCGGCGTCTGTTTTGCTCGCCGTCGGGGTCGCCGTGGGAGCTTCGGCCTTCATCGGCCTCGCCATCTATCGCGGTATTCCCTACGACAACTCGCTGTGGTGGGAGTTCGCGTATCACCAGGATGCGTCGCGCTTTCTGCGCGCCACGCTTGGCGCGGCGACGATCGCGATCGTCATCGCGGCCTACCAGCTGATGCACAAGGTTGCGCCCGAGCGGCGCAACGTTTCGCCATCCGAGATGCAGGACGTCGAGGCGATCGTCCGCGCGTCGACGCAGATCACGTCGGAGCTTGCGCTCATCGGCGACAAGCGATTCCTATTTTCGCAAAGCGGCGACGGTTTCGTGATGTACGACGTGCGCGGCTCAACGTGGGTCGCGATGGGCGATCCGATCGCGAACGGCAGCGCCGATCTCATCGACCTCGTCTGGCGGTTCAAGGAGAATGCGGACGAGCGTCGTGGTTCGCCTGTTTTCTATCAGGTCGCGGCCGACAATCTTCCAGTCTATCTCGATGCGGGGTTCTCGCTGATCAAGCTCGGCGAGGATGCATGGGTCGATCTCGAAGCCTTCACCCTCGACGGCAAGGTCGGGCGGCGGCTCAGGCAGACGAGGTCGCGCGTTGAGCGCAGCAATGTGTCGTTCGAAATCGTCAAAGCTGAAAATGTCACGAAATTTTTCCCTGCGTTGAAGCGCGTGTCGGATGCCTGGCTGCAGGTGCATGGGCGGCGCGAAAAGGGCTTTTCTCTCGGCTTCTGGAACGAAGACTATCTCGGACGGCATGACGTCGCCGTCGTTCGTCACGATGATCGCATCGTTGCTTTCGCGAATATCCTGCGCAAGCCTGTAGCGGCGACGGCGTCGCTCGATCTGATGCGGCATGTGCCGGACGCGCCGGAGAGCGTCATGGATTATCTGGTCGTGATGCTGCTCGAACAAATGAAGGCCGAGGGCTACAAATGGTTCAACCTCGGTATGGCGCCGCTCTCCGGGCTGCCCGAGCACCGGCTTGCGTCGCGCTGGGCGAGATTCGCCGGGCTGTTCTTTCGTTACGGCGATCGGCTCTATAATTTCGAGGGCGTGCGCATCTTCAAGAGCAAGTTCAAACCGGAATGGCGGCCGAAATATCTTGCCTACGAGCAGAGTCTGCGCCTGCCGCAGACGCTGCTCGATATCGCCGGGCTTATCAGCTCGAGCCCGCAGCGCGTCGACGCGGAACGGCAGCGGCATGAGGTCTAGCGTGTGGTTGAGCGGCGTTCGTTGCAGATCTGTGCTTGCTGCAACCTTAGCGCTGGCGGCACTCGTGGCGGCGAACGTTGCGACGGCGGCAACGTCCGTGACGCATCCGCGCTTCGGAACCGTGGAACTCATCACGCCGAAAGCTCGCGCGTCGGCTTTCGTGATTTTGTTGAGCGATCCGAATGATCCGACATCGTCCGGTCGCGATATCGCGACGGCGCTTGCGGATCGCGGCGCGGCGGTCGCCGTCATCGATGCCGCTGCGGTCCGGTCCGTTCTGCAATCCTCCGACGGCGCCCACGCCTGCATCGACTTGTTCGGCGATCTCGAAAGCCTGGCGCGCACGGCGGAGCGGCAGATCGGGATGCAAAGCTGGCAGCAGCCGGTTTTGCTTGGCATCGGGGGCGCAGGCGCGGTGGCGTATTTCGGATTGGCGCAAGCGCCGTCGAACACGCTCGCGGGTGCGGTGAGCTACGGGTTTTCCCCGACGCTCGTCTCGACGCGTCCCTTTTGCGATGTTACGGCGTCGGCCGGCGCGAAGCCCGAGGCGTTCACATATGCGCCGGCGCAACTGGCGGGACGATGGATCGCCGTTACGGCAAAGCCTGATGATCCGAGTCTAAAGCCTTTTCTGGAGGCTCATCCGGGCGCGAAGGCGGTCGCGGGATCGTCCGAAGATAAGGCGTCGCGAGACGTTGCGATCAAGGCTGTCTTCGAGGTTGCGGCGACGACGGGTGCCGCGCTTAGCGATCTGCCGCTTGTGGAGCTGCCGGCGAAGCATCCCAAAATCCTGGTGATCTTTTTCTCCGGCGACGGCGGCTGGCGCGACATCGACAAACAGCTCGGCGAACTGCTGTCCAAGGATGGCGTCGCCGTGATCGGCGTCGACGCGCTGCGCTATTTCTGGAGCAAGAAGGAGCCTCGGACGATCGCGGCGGATATCGATCGCATCGTCGCTCACTACGGACCTGCGTGGGGCGTGAGGTCCTTCGCGCTCGCGGGCTATTCCTTCGGCGCGGGTATCATTCCGCTGACGTGGCCGAAGCTCGCGCCTGCTACGCAAAGCGAGATCAAGCTGATCGCGATGCTCGGGCTGGAACCGGTTGCGCGTCTGCGGATGTCGATGGCGGGCTGGCTGGGATTGAGTTCTTCCGCCGATATTCCGCTCGGCCCGTACCTCGCGCAACTGCCGAAAGAGCGCGTGATGTGCGTCTATAGCGTCGAGGAGCAGACGGAGAACAACACCGGCTGCACGCTGCCCGAACTCGACGGCGCGATGCGTGTCAGCCGGACGGGCGGGCATCACTTCGGCGGCGATTACGATGAGATCGCGCGGATCCTTCTCGAACGGCTCAGCGCCGCGAGCGGGAAGTGACGGAAAAGTTCGCTAAGGTTGAATGGTACCGCCTCCCAGATTTGAACCGGGGACCTCTAGATCCACAATCTAGCGCTCTAACCAACTGAGCTAAGGCGGCACAGGCTTTGTTTACAAAGCAATAAATCGAGGATGGTGCGGCCGTCCATGGTTTTCGGATCGGTGCTCCTCGATGTCAGGGTCCAGCTATCACCACAGCTCTCTCCATGGGTCAAGGGCCGAATGCCCCTGTCAGATTGTTCGCGACGGGCCGCCGCGCCCGCCGAGAAGGAAGGCCAGCACAAGTCCCGCCACGAAGCCGCCGACGTGGGCCATGTAGGCGACGCCGCCGACGTCGGCCGTTTCGTCCGTTCGGGCGATCGACCCGACGCTGCTGAAAAGCTGCAGCACGATCCAGAAGCCGATGACGGCGAGCGCTGGGAGCGAGACAATCTGGCGGATGACGAACACGTCGACGCGGGCACGCGGGAACAGCAAAATATAAGCGCCGAGCACGCCCGCAATCGCGCCGGAGGCTCCGACGTTCGGGATGCTGGAGCCGCTGTTGACGTAATACTGCGCGAACGTCGCCGCGATGCCGCAGGCAAGGTAGAAGGCAAGGAAACGGAGGTGTCCGAACCGATCCTCGACGTTGTCGCCGAAAATGTAGAGATACAGCATATTGCCGAGGAGATGCATCCAGCCGCCGTGCATGAACATGGCGGTAAAGAGCGTCGGCATGTTACCAGCGGGATCGTCGCTGAAGCGGCTCGGAATGAACGACCAGTCCTGGATGAACCGGTCGCCACCGTTGAGTTCGACAAGAAAGAAAAGAACGTTGATGGCGATCAGGCCGTAGGTGACGACCGGCGTGGATCTGAGCGCACTGTCGTCGTCACCGATCGGAAACATGCGCGCCCCCTGTTCTGGCTATGCCGGCACCGGCCTTTTCGCGGACATCAGATAATTCACATCCGTGTCGGGATTGCGAGCCCAGACGTCGCGCATCGGGGTGTAGGTGATGCCTTCGAACTGCGGTTCCGTGAGACCGGCGGTCTCGGCGTAGCGCCGCAGTTCGTCGGTGGTCACGAACCGGTCCCACTGATGCGTGCCACGCGGCAACCAGCCGAGGACATACTCAGCGCCGACGATGGCCAGCGCCCACGCCTTGAACGTGCGGTTCAACGTCGAAAATACGGCGAGGCCGCCGGGGCGGACGAGGGCCGCGCATTCGGCAATGAATTTTTGCGGGTCGGGGACGTGCTCGACGACTTCGAGGCAGGCGACGATATCGAACGTGCGTTTTTCCGCGACGAGGTCTTCGACGCGAACCGGACGATAGTCGATGGCAAGGCCCTGTGCTTCGGCGTGACTTTTGGCGATAGCGATGTTGCGTTCGGACGGGTCGATCGCCGTTACGGTGGCGCCCATCCGGGTCAGCGGCTCAGAGACGAGGCCGCCGCCACAGCCGATGTCGAGTGCTGTCAGGCCTACGAGCGGTTTCAGGATTTTCGCGTCGCGGCCGAAATGGGCGACGGCCTGGTCGCGGATGAACGAGAGCCGGGGCGGTCCGATCTGATGCAGCGGCCGGAATTTTCCGTTGGGATCCCACCACTCTGAAGCAATCTGGGAAAAGCGGCGCACTTCCTCAGGATCGAGGTTCGCGGCTTCGGGCGTCGGATCGGCGTGCGGGCGGGTGGCGGCGGTCATTCTGGGCTCCGGTTCGCGGCTAGTCGCCAGCGGCGCGGGGGACTTGTCAAGCGCGGCACGATCCCGCTCGCCATTTTGAATTGCTACTGGCAGTTGCCGGGGGGCTCGCGAGCCGCTAAGAAGCCGGGACTCAATCCAGATATCAAGGCTCGACAGGTCCTTTCTGGGCCTTTCCGAGCCTATAGCAGGTGCAGGAAAGCCGTTCAGGATGGCGACCGTTGTGATGAAGTTCGGCGGCACCTCGGTCGCCAACATCGAGCGCATCCAGAACGTGGCGCGGCACGTCAAGCGTGAGGTCGACGCCGGCAACAAGGTCGCTGTGGTCGTCTCGGCGATGTCGGGCGTTACGAACCAGCTCGTCGCCTGGGTCAAGGACGTCTCGCCCCTTTACGATGCGCGCGAATACGATTCCGTCGTTGCGACTGGCGAGCAGGTGACGGCGGGACTTCTGGCCTTGGCGCTGCAAGCCATGGGTCTCAAGGCGCGGTCCTGGACCGGCTGGCAGGTGCCGATCAAAACGGATGCGGCGCACGGGGCGGCACGGATCATCGATATTCCGGGCGGCGATCTCAAAAAGCAGATCGATGCCGGAGAGGTCGCGGTCATCACCGGTTTCCAGGGCATCGAAACGGAGAGCAATCGCGTTGCGACGCTCGGCCGGGGCGGCTCGGATACGAGTGCGGTTGCGATTGCGGTCGCGCTCGAAGCCGACGTCTGCGATATTTATACGGATGTCGATGGTGTCTATACCACCGATCCGAGGATCGTGCCGAAGGCGCGGCGGCTGGCCAAGGTTTCCTACGAAGAGATGCTGGAAATGGCTTCTCTCGGTTCGAAGGTGCTGCAGACGCGCTCTGTCGAGCTGGCCATGGTCTACAAGGTGAAAACGCGCGTTCTGTCGAGTTTCGTCGCGCCGGACGCGATGCAACCTTTCAGACCCGATAACGTCGAAAATATCGGAACTATCGTTTGCGACGAGGATGAGATCGTGGAACAGCAAGTCGTGAGCGGCATCGCCTATGCCAAAGACGAGGCCAAGGTCACGCTGCTGAAGGTCGACGATAAGCCGGGCGTCGCGGCGCGCATTTTCGGGCCGCTGTCGGACGCGAGCATCAACGTCGATATGATCGTTCAGAACGTCACGCCGGATGGCAAACACACCGACATGACGTTCACCGTGCAGGCGGCGGAGCTGCCGCGCACGCTCGACGTTCTGAAAAAGGCCAAGGCCGATATCGGCCACTTCGACGTCAAAAGCTCGGCGGACGTCGTGAAAATCTCGGTGATCGGCGTCGGCATGCGCAGTCATGCGGGCGTTGCGGCTCAGATGTTCAAGACTCTTGCCGAAAAAGGCATCAACATACACGCCATCTCGACATCCGAGATAAAAATCAGTGTATTGATTGATGCTGTCTATGCCGAGCTTGCTGTTCGCACGCTGCACACCGTCTACGGTCTCGACAGCGACTGAGCGCGGATTCGTTCCGGCCGCGCTTTTCTTAGCCACTGATGGACCGTCTAGATGGGCGGTACGACGAGCATGATCGCGCGGCCCAACGATCCAAGACCGCTTCCGAGCGAAACTTCGCTCAGGGTGATCATGCGCGGCTTGCGCGAAATCATGTCCGAGGGCGGCGAGGGCCAGGAGAAGCTCGACCGCATCGTGCGCCAGATCGCCGGCGTCATGGTCGCCGACGTGTGCTCGATCTATCTCAAGCGCCAGGACGGTTCGCTGGAGCTATTCGCGACCGAGGGTCTTAACCCGTCAGCCGTCCACAACACGCGGATGAAGCGTGGAGAAGGCCTCGTCGGGCGATGCTCGGAGCTGGGCGTGACGGTCAACGAGCCCGAGGCTTCGAGCCATCCGGCATTCTCCTACCGGCCGGAAACCAGCGAAGAAATCTACCACTCGCTGCTGGCGGTGCCGATCTCGCGCTCGGGCAAGGTGCTCGGCGTGCTCGTCATCCAGAACAGGATGTCGAAGGAATATTCCGACGAAGACGTCGAGGTGCTGCAGGCGACGGCGATGGTGGTCGCGGAAAATCTCGCTTCGGGTGCGGTCGCGGGTACGGTCGCGGCGCTCGAAGGCTCGCTGTTGCAGCCGATGATCATCGAGGGCGAGCCGCTGTCGGAAGGCATCGCGCTCGGGCATGTGGTGCTGCACGAGCCGCGCATCGTCGTCACGCATCTCCTGTCGGACAATCCCGTCGCGGAAATGGAACGGCTCGAGCAGGCGCTCACAAAGCTTCAGGTGAACATCGATGAGATGTTCGAGCACGAGCATATGTCGGCGGTCGGCGAGCATCGCGACGTGCTCGAAGCCTACCGCATGTTCGCGCACGACAAGGGCTGGCACCGGCGCCTACGCGAGGCGGTCGAGGGTGGGCTGACGGCGGAGGCCGCCGTCGAGCGCGTGCAGAACGCCATGCGCACGCGCATGCTGAAGCAGCACGACAATTATTGGAAGGAACGGCAACGCGATCTCGACGATCTTTCGGACCGGCTGCTGCGTGTGCTCGCGGGACGGCTTAAAAGCTCGGAAGACAGCAGTGGCCTGCCCGCAGAAGTCATTCTCGTCGCGCGCACGATGGGGCCTGCCGAGCTTCTCGATTATGATCGCAACAGGCTACGCGGTCTGATCGTCGAAGACGGATCGAGCCAGAGCCATGTCGCCGTCGTGGCCAAGGCGCTGGGCATCGCCGCGATCGGCCAAGCTGCCGGTATCGTCGATAGGGTCACGGCTGGAGATGCCGCTATCGTCGATGCGGTGACGGGCGAGGTTCATCTTCGTCCGACGAATGAGGTCATTGCCGCCTATTCCGATAAAGTGCGTTTCCGAGCGCGGAAACAGAAGCGCTATCAGTCGCTGCGCGGCCGGCCGGCAATTACGAAAGACGGCATTCGCATCGCCTTGCTGATGAATGCCGGGCTACTCGTCGACATGTCGCATCTGATCGAATCCGGTGCCGATGGCGTCGGGCTCTATCGCACCGAATTACAATTCATGCTGTCGGACGCTTTTCCGAGGCTCGACCGGCAGACGCAGCTTTACCGCTCGGTGATCGAGGAAGCGCAGGGCAAGACGGTCGTGTTCCGCTCGCTCGATATCGGCGGCGACAAGGTGCTGCCATATCTCCGGCAGCCGAAAGAAGAGAACCCGGCCTTGGGGTGGCGCGCCATCCGCATGTCGCTCGATAGGCCCGAGCTTTTCCGCCTGCAAATACGTGCGCTTTTGAAGGCCGCCGCCGGACGCGAACTCAGGGTGATGATCCCGATGGTTTCGGCGTCCTATGAACTGGGCGCGATCCGGGCCTTGATCGAACGCGAAAAGACGTTTCTGACGACGCATGGCCACCAGCTGCCGAGCAACATCCTGGTCGGGGCGATGTTCGAGGTTCCGGCGCTGCTGTTCGATCTCGACGCGTTTCTGACGCGGGTGGATTTCGTGTCGATCGGCTCGAACGACCTGATGCAGTTCATGTTCGCGGCGGATCGCACCAATGCACGCGTCGCGAGCCGTTTCGACGTCTTGACCGCGCCGCCACTCAGAGCGCTCAGAATGCTGATCAAAGCGGCCAAGAAACATAAAGTGCCGCTGACGCTTTGCGGCGAGATGGCGGGCAGTCCGATCGAAGCCATGACTCTCATCGCTCTCGGGCTTCGCTCGCTGTCGATGGCTCCTGCTTCGATCGGTCCGATCAAGACGATGATCCTGTCGCTCGATGCGGAAAAAGCGACGGCTTACCTCGAGGATCTTCTCAAGGAAGATGTCAAAGACATCCGCATGTCCTTGCAGCAGTTTGCTGAAACCGAAGGCGTCGCGATCGACGGCTGAGTCGCGTCGAAAGCCTTTGACAAAAATACTTTTTTAACCAAGATAGAGGTGAGGGTTGAGGGGCCGGTGCGTAGTGCCGGATTGTGTATGCGTCGAGGCGTTGGGCGGAACGTTTCGGTCGGCGGCCGTGTGCGGGTGGAGCGCACGGCTCGCGATCGCAGCGAGTTCTCAAATCAAGTACAAGTTTCTAAAGACCGTGAGCTGATTGCCCGGTTTTTTATGGATCTTCGCCGCGCATTGCGGCTAACGCTGCCGCAAGCTGCCTATTATCTCAAGGTCCAGACGAGCGTCGTCGAAGCACTGGAAACCGGACAAGTCGAATATCTTCCGCCGTGGCCGCAGACGGTGCAGATCGTCATGGGTTACACGTCGATGGCGGGTGTCGATGGGCGGCCCGTGTTGAACGCCGTCGGCAACCTGATCATGATGCTCCAGCCGTCGCCGGACGAGCCCGAGGAGCACGCGGCGGGACATGAGATACCGGCTGGCGGACATTTCTTCCGAGCCGGTTCGGCCATTGCGAGCGGGGCCCGGCGGCTGCCGAAGGATGCCATGCACCAGATCCGCGAGAGGCCGCAGCGGGCGCTTTACGCCCTGTCGCTGCCGCTGTTCGTCCTGCTTTTTTTCCACGCCTCGATTTTGCAGGTCATCGCGCAGCCCTTCAGCTCGGCCGTGGGGCAGGTCAGCGTTTATTTTCAGGAGCATTTTGCGCCGGTTCAGGACGGTTTGCGCTGGATCGACGTAAATGATCCCCGGTCGCGCCGGACCGATAAATTGCGGATCGCAGGCGGTTCGTATTAGATGCGCCCGAGAGTGCCGCGGTCGTCTGATCGCGGCCCAGCCGGACCGCATCATCGGACATCATGACTTCATTGCCGCGCGATAAACTCGACCGCCTTTTCGAACGCTGGATGGCGATCCAGGACGAACTCAATCATGGCGTGTCGCAAGCTCAATACGTCAAGCTGACGAAGGAATTCGCGGAGCTGTCGCCGGCTGCCGCGCAAATCGAAGCGTTGCGCAAAGCAGAAGCCGAAAGCGCCGATCTCGAACAGCTCTTTCGCGATCCCTCGGCTGACAAGGATATGGCCGATCTTGCTTACGCGGAGCGCGCAGCCCTTGCCACCCGGATCGGCGAACTCGAGCAGCAGCTTCGGATCGCGCTTCTGCCGAAAGATGCGGCGGACGAGAAAAGCGCGATCCTCGAAGTTCGCGCCGGAACGGGCGGCGACGAAGCGGCGCTGTTCGCTGCCGATCTCTTTCGCATGTATTCGCGCTATGCCGACCTCAGGGGCTGGAAGGTGGAGGTCATCTCAGCATCGGAAAACGATCTCGGCGGTTACAAGGAGATCGTCGCATCGATTACGGGCGAGGGCGTGTTCGCTCGGCTTAAGTTTGAATCGGGCGCGCACCGCGTGCAGCGCGTTCCCGCGACGGAAGCGAGCGGGCGCATTCATACGTCGGCCGCGACGGTCGCGGTGCTGCCTGAAGCCGAAGACGTCGAAATCGACATCAAGGCTGACGACATCCGCATCGACACGATGCGGGCCGGTGGCGCCGGCGGTCAGCACGTCAACAAGACGGAAAGCGCGGTGCGCATGACGCATCTACCGACCGGAATCGTCGTCGTATCGGCGGAAAAATCGCAGCATCAGAACCGCCGCCTGGCGATGAATGTTCTCAAGGCGCGCGTTTACGAGCTTGAGCGCGCGAAGGCGGCAAACGAGCGTTCGGACGCTCGCAAATCGCAGGTCGGCTCCGGTGATCGCTCGCAGCGGATTCGGACGTACAATTTTCCGCAAGGACGCGTCACCGATCACCGGATCAACCTCACGCTCTACAATCTCGATGAAGTCATGATCGGGAACGGGCTCGACACACTGGTCGACGCGCTTATCACCGATCATCAGGCGACGATGCTTGCTGAACTCAACGCCGCCTAACGGATCGAAGATCGTGGCCGGACAAAAGCAGGAAGTCTTCGAGCGCGATCAGACGGTCGGCGATGCGTTGGCGAAGATGACGCGGGCATTCGCGGCCGAAGGGATCGAGTCGGCGCCGCGTGACGCGCGCATTTTATTGCAAGGCCTGCTTGGCATTGACGGCACGGCGCTATTGACCAGACCGGAACAGTTGCTTGGCGATGCGGCGGAGCGCGTCGGCGATGCCATGCGCCGAAGGCTTGCGCATGAGCCGGTGTCGCGCATTCTCGGCGTGCGTGAATTCTACGGACGCGAATTTATCGTCACGCCCGACGTGCTCGATCCGCGTCCGGATACGGAAACGGTTGTCGACGTCGCGCTCGAGATCGTTCGCGCGAATGGTCTTCAATCGGAAGCGCTTCAGATCGCGGACATCGGGACCGGTTCCGGCATTTTGATTGCGACACTGCTCATGGAACTGCCCCATGCGCATGGAGTTGCGACGGACGTCAGCGGGGCGGCGCTCGCGGTTGCGCAAAAAAATGCAGAGTGCCTTGGGGTCGCGAGCCGGACGAGCTTCATTGAGACACGCGGTCTCGATGGCTGCGCCGGGCCTTTCGATCTCATCGTCTCGAACCCGCCGTATATCGCGGCGGGCGACATTTTGGGCTTGGAGCCGGACGTACGCGATTACGATCCACAGCTTGCTCTTGATGGCGGCGCGGATGGTCTGGATGTCTATCGCGAGATCGCGGAAATTGCCCGAAATCCGCAACGGACAATGCGCCTCGTTCTGGAGATCGGGGCGGGTCAAGCCTCTGATGTAACAGATATTTTCATCTCAGCAGGCTGGCGGCCGTTGAAGCAGCGGAAGGATCTGGGCGGCCATGTGCGCGTTGTTGCCATGGAGATACATCCTTAAGCTCTTCAATCATTTCTATTTGCGGAATTACGTTTCCGGAGTAAGGTATCAGCTGACGAGTTTGATCGGATGTGCCTGAATCAGGCGACCCCCCGCGAATGCGGTACTGGAAGCCGGCCGTCCTATCTCAGATCATCAGCGCAAATTTCGCGGACGTTATCGTCCGCTGAATGGCGGGCATCGAGTTGATTGTTCTCGATACCGCGAGTGCTGCACAGACGCTCCTTGCAGATGTTTTGGACGTGAGTTGCTGTCCAACGTGGTGAGGACACCGTAGTTTGCCCCGGTCGCGGGCGTGAGAGCCAAGGGGCTACAGCCTGTGGGGCACAGGCGACTTTAGGACCGTCTTTTAAAATGGAATTGGATCGGAGGATCCATAACGCGGCCCATCGCTGGTGAGCACGCGTGGACGTTAGAATATCAACGAGTGTGAACGGGAGCCCATGAGGCAAGGACAACAGAACCGCCGTGGCCGCGGTCGAAACAACAACAATAATAATAACCGCAAATCGCAAAATCCTTTGATGCGCAGCTTCGAGAGCTCGGGTCCGGATGTGAAGATCCGCGGCACGCCCTCTCATATTGCCGAGAAGTACGTCTCGCTGGCTCGCGACGCGCTGTCATCCGGCGATCCGGTGCTTGCGGAAAACTATCTCCAGCACGCCGAGCACTATAACCGCATCATCCTGAGCTATCGCGAGCAGATGGTGCAGCAGGGTGGCGTCGATCCCCTCGGTAACGGCGCCGCGCGCACGCACACGCTTGCCGGTCCGGAAGGGAGCGACGGCGACGAGTTTGGTGACGACGAAAGCGACGAGTTCGGCGTCCAGGTGCAGCAGCAACAGCCCGCCGGCGACGGGTCGCAGCCGCCACAGCAGCAGCCTTTCGCACAGCAACCGCGCAATTTCGACAATCAGAACCGGTACGAAAACCGCCAGCCGCGCAATGATCGCGATCGCAACGACCGCGATCAGCGCTACAACAATAACCGGAACGATCGCGGCGATCGGCAGGATTTCCGTGGCGACCGAAACGACCGGAATGACCGCAACGGATCGGCCGGCGGCGAAAATCGCTTTCGCGACGATCGCCGGCAGTACGGCAACGGTGGCGACAACCGGTCGGAAGGCGGCGGCTTCCGCCGTCGCGAGCGCTATCAGGATTCCAATGGCGCGGACCGGGACGTCGGCAATGGTGGTTTCCGCCAAGACGCCGGTCAGGCTCCGCAGCCTCAGGCGCAACCGGCAGCGGTACCCGAACGCGCAGCGCCTCCGCCGCCACCAGCCGTGACGCCGGAGCAGGAGCAGCCGGCGTTCTTGAGGCGTCCGGTTCGTCGTCCGCGTCGCGAAGAGCCGACCGAGGTCGTGGCAACGCCGCCCGCCGCGAACGAAGACAAAGACTAAGACGCGCCAGGCGTTCGCAGACAGCAACGCGTTTCAGCGCAGGAACCTATCACGCTGATTTCGCCTGCGATTCATCCGGTGGGATGGGTGCGTCGCGCGCTGCGAGAGGCATGGCTGTTGACGGTCGTTGCGGACGCCCAAGCGGGCGTGCGCCGGGTGGCTCCCAAGTCTGGCCTCTCAAGTCTGGCCTCTCAAGTCTGGCCTCTCAAGTCTGGCCTCTCAAGTCTGGCCTCTCAAGTCTGGCCTCTCAAGTCTGGCC
>Ga0172380_10000328_pt1 | contig 96367 bp, 76 predicted proteins | sample Leawe162metaG_FD_119747 | JGI IMG/M metagenome (GOLD analysis project Ga0172380, IMG submission 119747) | Leachate microbial communities from a municipal landfill in Southern Ontario, Canada - Leachate well 162 metaG | ecosystem: Engineered > Solid waste > Landfill > Unclassified | place...
TACCAAACTAAATCTTTTGCCCATCATATTACGCTGCAATACACGGTCATAAACTGCTTCCCATTCAAATGGCATTTCGGGTAGTAAAATAATATCAGCGCCGCCTGCTATTCCGCCATTAAGCGCAATCCATCCCGCATATCTTCCCATCACCTCTATCACCATTACTCTATGATGAGATGATGCAGTCGTATGTAATCTATCCAATGCTTCCGATACCACATAAACAGCGGAATCATGTCCGAATGTTTGATCCGTTGCTTCGAGATCATTATCAATTGTTTTTGGAACTCCAACAATATTTAGTCCCATTTTACTTAATTGATTACAGATATGCATCGTTCCATCGCCGCCAATTGCAATTAGCACATCAAGATTCCATGCTTCATAATTTCTGATTGCATCTTTTGCTTTATCCACAATATGGAGCTCGTCATTGATTTTAATAGGCCAGTGGAATGGATCACCTTTATTTGATGAACCGAGTATTGTGCCTCCTGTTGAAAGTATTCCCGAAACATCTTTATTATAAAGTTCCTGCGCTCTCCCTTCTACAAGTCCTTCAAAGCCATCGAGAATTCCGAATACTTTCAATCCGTAATCAAGTGCCGGTTTAGTTACTCCGCGGATTACTGCATTAAGTCCGGGGCAATCGCCGCCGCCTGTAAGTATTCCTATTCGTTTTATACTTTTAGCTGACACTCGTATCTCCATTTTATAGTATCTACAAATTTATAAAATTATTTTAACTTTAGTGTGGTTTTGAAATGAAGCTTTATAAAATTATTAAGAGCATCTCTTCCGAGCTCTTCGATTATTTTATTAGCTGCTGTCTCTACAATTGCAGCATTGCCTTTGGGAAGTTTTCTTCCTTCACGTTCATTTCGTTCGAACCACAAGTTAAAAGTATCACGTGCTAATATTGATGCGGCTGCCACTCCGGCGAATCGCTCCGCCTTCGTAAGCATAATAAAATCAATATCGCTATGCTCACTCTTTAATGAAACATTTAGTTCGCGCTTGCTAAATTTATCTGTGATTACGGTCTTGCATTTATTTGTCTCTAATAATCCTTCGATTGCTTTAGAGTGCTGCCAATTAAGAATCTTATTAATGTTTAATATCTTCGGATACATTTCGTTATATCGCGCGGGATTAATCGAGATGATATTATATTTTCCTTCGAACTCGGTTCTAAGGTTTACTGCAATAGCGCGAATCTGTTTATCGGAAAGTTCTTTACTATCTCGAACGCCGAGAGATTTTAATCGTAATCGGGATTGAAGGCTATCGACATAGAAAGCTGCGGATACGAGCGGACCGAAGAAATCTCCCTTGCCCGATTCGTCTGTACCGATATAGGACTCGGGTTCGATAAATTCGGGGGGAAGAGGACTACCGCCACGTTCGCTACTACTGCCGCCTCGGCTCGAAACACCACCGCCCGGCAGTCCGAGTTGTAATTCATCCAAAATTAATTCTTGAATCTTTTTATATATCGGCGATACGGTATTCCCCTGAATAACTTTTTTTAAACCGTTCTTTCCGAAATAAAACAGTAGCTTAAACTTATCACTCCCTTTATTAATGCTCGATTCATAATGATAATCTTTTTCAATAATCTCCAAGCAAGTAAATCCGTTTGCCGAAAGAATGTCGAGTGCTTCATTTAATTGCTTTAGTGCATCTGACTTAATATTCATCAAGGGAGCTGCTCCTTCTTCTTAAGCCAAATCTCCACCCAATCGGTTTCAGGCGATACTAAAGGCACTGCAGTGGTCTTTCCTCCGAACCCCATTATGCGCATTGCGAATGAATTTATTGTTGTAACTTCTGCTGAATTAAGAACATCACTATTTATAGTAATTCCATATTGCGAAGCAAGATCGGCAGTTTTATTTATTATTTTATTTGTAACTTTTTGCACAGCGAGTTTTCTTTTTAAATCTTCTTTTACTTCATCGAAGGATTTCACTTCAGGTAAAAATTCTTTTTTCTTCTTATCGATTAATTTAATTACCGAATACCCGCCATCATTTTTTATCGGACCGAATACTTCACCTATCTCCATTGTAGAAGCTGCCTTGCCGATCTCTCCGAAAGTTGTAACAGGAAAGTAACCATATTCACCGTGTGATTTTTTTGTCCATTCGCGCTTATTAAATTTATCGGCGAGCAATTTAAAATCAACTCCATTTCGTGAATCAAATAATACTCTATTCGCATCCTCTAATTTATCTGAAAAAATTTCTATAATATTTACCTGAACGGGTATCTCGGTTTTCTTATATAACGATGAATAATAATCGTGCGCCGTGCTATCAGGAATTTCTACTTGTTCGATCGTATTAGCTTTTACGGCTTGCGCAAGATAATTATCCATCCACATCTCAACTGCGTGTGTAACTTCAGGACTATATTGCAAGCCTCGTCTATATGCCTCATCTGCAAGAAGTTCATATTCTATGAATCGTTTTACACGATTATTAAGAGTATTATATATAGTAGCTTTATCAACTGATTCAAGGGCTAATCCATCGAAAGCAAATTCACGGAAAAATTCTTTCAAAGAAATCTCTTTCCCTTCGATATTTATAAATGATGCCGGGAGATTATCATTTAGTTCTGTTTCAATTTTTATTACGTCATATTGATTTAGATTATAGAGTCCTGAGCTATCGACTAGCCTCATCGATTCTTTTTCTTTGAATACTTTTTCGAGTTCGGAAGCGAGAAGATTAAATAGACGGCTATCGGCATTTACTTTTTTCCCTGCAAAAAATGAGCGAACGAATTGATCGTATTTTTTTTGGGTTTCTCTTTCTTCGATAATTTTTTTTATCTCTTCCAATTGAGTTGTTGTCTCTTTAGATGTGCCGGTCAATTGTCTCTTTATATTATAGACGTAAAAAATATACCAGCCATCGGGTGCGGCGATAGGAGCGGTAAATTGCTTCGGATTTAATCTATATACTTGTTCTTCAACGTAATCTTGAAGGTCCCCGAATTTTATTTGCTGCGTTTCGGATTGCTCTTTTAGTTCGGAACGAGTTGATAAAAGTGTATCAAAATTTGCTCCCGATTTAAGAAGGGCATAGAGATTATTTATTTCAAGTGAATCGAGAGAAGTAATGAACCGGATTGAAGGGCGGTTATTAAAGCGATCCATACCGGTATTAACCGATTTATTATCGATTACGATTTTCTCTTTTACTTCTTTATTAAATAGTGCATCGCGGAGATACATCTTCTCGATCGATTTGCGTGCATAGCGGATTGCTTCGGTTGTATCGAAATTATTATCTGCAGCATATTTTGCCCAAATTTTTTCGGCAATAAGTGTATAAAGGAACTCGAGTTTTAATGCCGGAATCAGTTTTTTTATCTGTTTTTTCTGAATTGGTGTAAATTCAAAGCGTTCTATAAACTCCGATTCATAAATTGGTTTATCGCCGATAAGAGCAATAATTTTATCTTGCGAACCTGATTGTGCAAAAATTGATGAACAAAATAAAATTAAAAAGAGACCTAAGGTTTTAATATAACTTTTCACATTTCTCCGATGTAAACGTTTACAAATGATAATTTTGTCTTTTTATATCCCTTTTACAACTCAAATATAAAAAAAGTCGTAAATAAAAATAATTTAATTATAAGATATAATTTTTTCTTTAAAGTAACTTTTACTAATTTCACGGATAATATTAATATTACCCTGTTTAGTGGGAGGCACCATGAACTTTTTTACGGCACGTAACCGTGTTACGTATTTTTTTGTATTTTTTGTTTTATTACTTTTCAGCAATATAGAAGCGCAAACAGGTAAAATTGCGGGTCGTGTATTAGATAAAAATACCGGCGAACCATTACCGTTTGTAAATATAATTGTTTTGGAAACATCCATCGGCGCAGCATCTGATATTGAAGGTTACTATTCAATATTAAATGTGAGACCGGGAACATATTCGATTAAAGCATCGGCAATCGGTTATCAGGCGGTTACTTTTTCGGACGTGAGAGTTTCCATCGATCTAACTACAAAGATTGATATACAACTTGCAGAGACGAGCGTTTCGCTTGGTCAAGATATAGTTGTTGTAGCATCAAAACCATTAGTAACAAGAGACTTAACGGCATCGACATCCTTAATCGGGTCAGATGAGATTGCGTCTTTACCCGTTACAGAATTTAGCGAAATCTTAGAACTTCAAGCCGGAGTAGTCGGCGGAAATGTGCGAGGCGGAAGAAGGGGCGAGGTAGTTTACGCTATTGATGGCGTCCCTGTTACAGACGTTTATGATGGTTCTACCGTTGTAGATGTTAATGCAAGTTCGATTCAGGAGCTTCAATTTATTAGCGGTGCATTCAATGCCGAATATGGAAGAGCACTTTCGGCATTCGTAAACCTTGCCACTAAGGAAGGTGATAATAGGTTCACCGGAAGCGTTACAACTTATTTCGGCGATTATTTTACACAGAATGATAATGTATTCCGCGGCGGCAATGATTTTAATCCTACCGCAATAAGAAATTTTGAAGGTAGCTTAAGCGGTCCTATTATCCCTAATACTCTTTATTTCTATACCAATGCACGTTACGTTTATTTTGATGGCTGGATGAAAGGGCAGAGACTTTATAATCCTTGGGATATAACAGTAAATAAAGGTCCATCTGAACCTGTCGAAACCCGTTATACAATTCAGGAAACAGGAGATAAAGAAATAGTTCCTATGAACTGGAATGAAAAAGTTTATGCTCAAGGAAAACTTACCTATAAACCAATTCCTCAAATAAAACTTAATTATAACTATATAATTGATAAAGTTAATTATAGAGACTATAACCATGATTTTGTATTAAACCCTGATGGCGATTATCATAGATTTCGTTCAGGTGCTACATCAATTTTAAGTATGACTCACACAATTGGTACAAATACTTTCTATCAATTAAGCGGATCATATTTTTATAAGATGTATAGACATTTTGTTTACGAAGATTATAATGACCCTCGTTATACACACTATTTACTGTTAGATCAACAGCCAAAGGAAAGTCCAAGCTTTAAGACTGGTGGTACTCAATCACAACACTTCAAACGTACTACTAATAGTTACGGATTGAAACTTGATCTTACCTCGCAGGTTACTCGTATCCATCAAATGAAATTCGGTTTTGAATTAAACCAGAATGCAGTTTCTTATGATGATACAAGTCTATTACAATATATAGATGCAAATGGAAACGGAGTTTATGATCCGGGCGAAGATGGAATAGCTGATCCGCAAGTATCTCTTAATCCTTATGTTAATATGAGAATCCCTGATATTAATAATCCTGATGAAAATCTTTCTATTAATAGATACGAACGTAAGCCGATTGAATTTTCTGCTTACTTACAGGATAAATTAGAATTAGATGAAATGATTGTTAATATAGGTGTTCGTTTCGATTTTTTTGCCCCTGATGGAAGAGTTTTAACAGATAGAACAGACCCTGATATTTACAGACCAAGAAACCCTGCGAATATTGCTAAGACTTATGAAGAAAGATTAACTTATTGGTATAAAGATGCTACCGCTAAGATGCAGTTTTCTCCTCGCCTCGGTGTTGCATTCCCAATTACAGATAAAGGCGTAATTCATTTTTCTTATGGGCACTTTTTCCAAACTCCTAATTATGAATTTTTATACTCGAATCCTGATTATAAATTTGGATTTGGAACAGACAATTTAGGTATCGCAGGTAATCCGGACTTAAAACCAGAACAGACGGTAAGCGGTGAAATTGGTGTTCAGCAGGCATTAACTGATGAATTAACTGTGGATTTAACAGGTTACTTCAGAGATATTAGAAATCTAACCGGGACACGTGCCGATGAAATTATTCTTTATGGTGGTGCTGGTAAATATAGCCAGTACGTTAATAGTGATTTCGGTTTCGTTCGTGGCATTGTAGTTTCAGTTTCAAAACGGTTTATGAATAATTGGTCAGCAACACTTGACTATACATTACAAACCGCTAAAGGAAATGCATCAGATCCTGCAGCTACAAGAAATCAATTAGCAAATGGCGAACAGCCTGAAATTCAGTTGGTTTCATTAAATTGGGATCAGACTCATACGCTTAATGCTACTTTTAGTTATTCAGCTCCTGAAGGTTGGGGACTTAGTATGATCGCACAATATGGAAGTGGTTTCCCCTATACACCTACTCAATCCTTAAACATCTCCAAACTATTAACTAATAGTGAACTAAAACCTTCTTCATTCAATGTGGATTTAAGAGCTTTTTATGATTTAAATCTCGCAGAGAAAATAAGACTTAGTTTTTTCGCTCGTATCTATAATTTATTTGATATAAAGAATCAGACGAATGTTTATCAGGATAGTGGAACGGCAGATTTTACTTTGGATGAATTTTTAAGAAAACAATCAGGATCTCCACAGATTGTAAATACATTGGATGAATATTATAGAAGAGCTGACTTTTATTCAGAACCAAGAAGAGTAGAATTTGGTTTCTCGCTATACTTTAATTAATTGGTAATCAAATAATGAAAATAAATGGTAAAGTTTATGAATAGAACATACAAATTAATAGCCTTAGTAATACTAAGTCTATTTGTTACTTCTTATGCATTCGGACAGATTCAGAGGGGAGATGCAACAGCCCGAAGAACCGGTGTGCATAAAGGTAATCAAATAAGAACTATTTTTGGTAACTGGGGAGTTATTGCTCAACCAGGCGACCAAGGTCCAAGAGCTGCTTGGAAATATGATACAAATGGATATGTTGGTGATGTCTCTCCTTTAGTTGGAGTAAGACTACCGATTAAAGATTATACAAATGATAGTAAAACAGATACTATATATTCTGTGATTATTACTCCAGTTTCACGTCCCGGCGGCGGAGATTATGCCCCAGGTGGTGGTACATCGTGGACTTTTGAGCCGATTCCCGGATTCTTTAATCCTGCTATTAATCAACCCGGTAAAGGAATCGCAATGAATGTATTCCCTGAAACCTGGCCGGCAGTTTGGCCAGATCAACCTACTTGGGTTGATTCTAATGGAATAGCTGAATGGAATGGATATTTTGGACGAGGACAGGAAAGTGCCGATGAAGAAAGTTATTATGTAATGGATGATAATAAAGATGAGAAGATGTTTTCTCGCTATGGATTTTTACCCGACCCTAATGATCCTACAAGAAAAGGACAGGCAATTAGAATGAGCGTTCGCGGTATGCAATGGTCTCAATTCCTTGCTCAAGATGTAATGTTCTGGTTATACGAAATTCAGAATGTTGGTGCTACTACATATGAACAGACTGTATTCGGTACTATAGTGGGAACATTCGTTGGTGCTGATGGCGATGAATGGAACGATGATGTTTCTTTCTTCCAAGTAAGAGATGCAATTACATATTCATGGGATTTTGATAAATATATCAGACCTTCGGCTAACCCAAGATGGCAACCAAATCCAACACAAGTTGGATATATTGCTTACGCATTCTTAGAGTCTCCGGGTAATTCTGCTGATGGTATTGATAATGATGGCGATCAAAGAAATTTCCCAACTTCTGCTCCTTATTTTACAGAAAATGATTTTCAATCTCATACTCTTAAAGCTGGGGATAAGTTAGTATTAATAGATGTTAATAAAAATTATGAAAGAACCCTTTTCACAATGCCTAATTCAGTTGCAAATGTTGTTTCTATGGGTAGAACTTACAGATTAGTACCGGATTCTACTGTATTAGCAGAAGGTAATTTGATTAGCGGTAATGCAGGGTTCACATTAAATAAGAATGCTTATGATGGTGTTGATAATGATCTTGACGGTTTAATTGATGAAAACTATCAGATTCATTATAGACAATATAAAGCCGATAGCCGGGGTACTATTTTAATCGATACGCTTAACCCGGTACAATATAAAGATTATGCAAAAGGTCTCGGTGTTTCTGATGATATGATTGATGAATCGAGAGCTGATTTAAAAGATAACGATAGAGATTGGAATGCTGAGATTGATGATCTTGGTAGAGATGGAAAACCAAATACAAAAGATTTTGGCGAAGGAGATGGAGTTCCTACTCCCGGTGAGCCAAATTTTGATGAAAAAGATGTTAATGAATCGGATCAAATCGGTTTAACTAACTTTCAATATTTCGTTCCGGCAGGCGATATTACAATGTCTAACGAAGATGATATGTGGCGCAGACTTCGTCCCGGTTCATTTGATGTACCGAGTTCTATTGTCAATAACGTTGCCATACGAGGCGAAGATGGAGATTTCGTTTATGGTTCCGGTTATTTCCCATTGCTTCCAGGTGGTACAGAGAGGTTTTCTTTAGCACTTGCTTTCGGTAATGATTTAAGAGGTGTTATTAAAACTAAAAGAACTGCGCAGTTAATTTATGACGCTAACTATAACTTTCCACAACCTCCAGATAAACCGAATGTTACAGCAGTTCCGGGAGATGGCAAAGTTACTCTTTATTGGGACGATATTGCAGAGAAGACGGTTGATAGATTAACTAAAATAAAAGATTTTGAAGGATATTTAATTTATAAGGGTACCGACCCCGATTTTATTGATTCATATAAAATTGCAGATGGCGAAGGTAACCCGAAAAGATATAAAGCGGTGACTCAATTCGATTTAAAAAATGGAATAGCCGGTTATTTCCCATCACCAGCCGAAGTTATTGAAGCTACTCTTGGCGTACCTTTCTATCTTGGAGATGATTCCGGTCTTAAGAATTATTGGGTAGATACTGATGTTGTTAATGGAAGAACATATTATTATGCAGTTGTAGCTTATGATAGAGGCGATGCAAGTAGAAATATTTTCCCTGCTGAAACTCCTAAACGTATTTCTAAGGATGTTACAGGCACTATCGTAAGAGATGTTAATACTGTTGCGGTTGTTCCAAATGCTCCTTCTATCGGTTATGTTGCCCCTGAATCAGGCAAAGAATTAACGAGAACAAGCGGCGGTTCAGAAGTGAAACCTACTTATGAAGTAATTAATCCTTTTGATGTGCGCGATGCTCAATACGAAGTTACTTTCGTTGATTCTTTGGTAAAGGGTACTCCAATTGCTTATGGATATAACGTTACTAATAAAGTAACTGGAAATACGATGTTTAGAAGCCCTCTTCCCATTAAAGCTATTAATGGAGCTGTTTTTGAAGGACTTAATTTATCAATTGATCCAAGTTACCAGACTCTCGATAGCGTTAAAATTAATCAGATTACAACTGGATGGAATTCTCAAAAACCGATTAAGACTCTTAACTATTCAGTTGCTACATTTTCTGTATCCGGATTTCCTGCCGGTGTTAAGGATGCTCGTGATTATAGCTTTATATTCTATAATAAATTTGATAAATCATCTACGGATAAATTATTAGGATTACCTTTAGCTTCAAAGAGAGGAAATTTTGAAGTATTTGATGTTACAGAAAAATCTAATCCTCGATTAGTACCGTTCGCATGGATTACAAGCGATACTGTATTAAATAAAGGCGATAGAGTTTTCTTAACAGATTATCAAAACAAGAGATTAACTTGGGCTGTATCATTTACAGGGGATAGTACCAAAATATTAGGTACTGGAGATACACTTAAAATTAATTTCCTAAAGCCGATTACGAAAGAAGATAAATTCACATTTACTTCAGTTGCGGCTTCATATAACGCAGAGGAAGCAAAGAATAGTTTAGACAAAATAAAAGCAGTACCTAATCCATACATAGTAACAAACGTATATGAATCACCGCTTCCACCGCAAATAAGAGGAAGAGGTGAGAGAGTGATTAATTTTATTAATCTACCGCCTAATAGTAAGATAAGTATTTTTACTTCGAGTGGTTCATTAGTAAGAACTCTTGAACATGATGGCAGCCTGCTAAATGGAACAGTTAGCTGGGACGTAAGAACAAAAGAAGGTCTTGATGTTGCTTACGGTGTTTATTTTTATTTGGTTGAAACTCCCGAAGGTGGAAAGAAAACCGGCAAACTTGCTATCATTAAATAATTTAGAATACTGGAGCTTAATATGAATAGAATAAAAATTTTCTTGATATTAGTTGCCTTCGGGATATCGGTATATGGACAAAGCAAGGTAGGTACTACTGCCGCTAACTTTCTTAATATACCCGTTGGACCGAGAGCAACTTCAATGGGAGGAGCATTTGTAGCTGTGGCTAATGATGTTACTTCTGCTTTTTGGAATCCCGGCGGTCTTTCGAGGCTTGAGGGAAATGAATTTTCTGCTTCTACTGCCAATTGGTTAGTAGATACTAAATTAAATTGGATCGGTTTGGCTTTCAAGTTGGATGATGATCAAACAGTGGCAATCAGTTTGAATCAATTAGATTATGGTGAGGAAGAAATAACTACTGCATCACAGCCAAATGGCACAGGCGAAAGATGGAGTGCTATGGATGTAGCTTTTGGACTATCTTATGCGCGTAATCTAACCGATCGTTTTTCTATTGGTACAACCATAAAATATATCCAACAAAGAATATGGAACGAGAGCGCATCAGCATTTGCTGTGGATATCGGTCTTTTATTTAAGACACAATTTAATGGCTTGCGAATTGGTATGAATATATCTAATTTCGGAACAGAGATGAAATTATCAGGCAAGGATCTTCTTCAACCGGTTGATATCGATCCTTCTAATACAGGAAATAATGCTAATATAGTTTCATCTTTAGAAACTGATTCATGGACTCTTCCACTTAATTTTCAAGTTGGTCTTGGTATTGATCTTCTCGATAATGATTCGTGGAAATGGACAGTTGCTACTGATGCTATTTATCCGAATAATCAGACATCTAATCTAAATCTTGGTACTGAATTAGGATGGAGCAAAATTGTTTATTTAAGAGTTGGATATAATTCCCTATTAAAAGAGGATGCAGAAGAAGGTTTAACTGCCGGTTTAGGGTTACATTATGAAATTGCCGGTGTTAAATTAGGCGTTGATTACTCTTATATGGATTTCGGTAGGTTTAATGAAATATCGAGATATGCTTTAACAATAGGATTTTAATTAACTAATTTATATGAAAATATATACACATTTTGTATCTTGCAAGGTTCGTAAGATGACAGATAAAATAATAATACAAATCACAAAACTAGTGGAGGCACTATGAAAAAAATATTACTTATGCTTTTTGTTTTAGCATTCGTAGGTAGCACTTACGCTGCTGTTCCTGTAAAATTCAGTGTTAATATGAATGTAAAAATTGCAGAAGGCACATTTGTAGTAGGAACGAGCAAAGTTGTTATGAGAGGTTCTTTCCAAACTGATGCAGGTGATGCTTCGAATTGGGGCGGAACAGCATTTGAATTAACTGATGGTGATGCTGACGGAATTTATACCCTTACGGTAGAATTTCCTGATACAGCTGCTGGAAACGAATACGAATACAAATTCGTTAATATTGGTACATCCGATGGTTGGGAAGGTGTTGATAATCGTAAATTCACATTGACAGCTCCTAATATGGATATTCCTGTAGTTTATTTTGAAAATGATGAAGTAATTGATACAACTGCTGAAAATACAATAACATTCCAAGCAGATCTTACTAATATTGCAGGTACAGGTGTTGGATTTTTCGATTCAGCAACTGATACAATGACAGTTCAAGGTATTGCAGGATGGGATGGTGACGGTGCCGTTGTTGTTTCTGGTAGCAGAAACATGGAATTAGATCAATTCCAAGCTGGTGTAATTTATAAAACTACTTTAGTAATAAAAGCACCTATTGGCGGTGGAGTTAATTGGAAATATAGAGCTATCCCAGAATCAAGATTTGTTAACACCGGTTGGGAAGGTGGAGCAAATAGAGTTTATACAATGGCTGATAATGGTACTGTAGTTACATTAGATGCAGTAGTTCCTGATATTACTCCTTCAGCTCCTGCTATTACTAAAGATCAAGTAGTTCTATTTCAAGTTACACTTCCTACGAACACTGGTAATGCAAAGGTAGCCGGCACTCTTATTCCTTACGATAAAATGCAATTCGTTGGTTTAAAAGGTGCTTTAGATCCATTAGGCGCTTGGGCAGGCGATTGGGTTGCCGCTGACACAGCAGCTAACCAAATGGTTGTATTAAATGATTCAGGTAAAAATGGCGATAAAACCGCTAACGATAGAACTTGGTCAAGATTAGTTACTTTCCCAACTGGAACTGCAGGTGGAAAAGCTGAATACAAATATGGTGCAGCTTATGAAGGTATGGAATCTGTAAGTGCAAGTACTCCAATGGATAATGAATATGGATTCGGATTAAACCACTCTTTTGTTCTTGTTAATACCGATGGCGTTCTTGAAGTTGAAGATATTTGGTTAACTTTATTAACTTCTGTTGAAAAAGTTGATAATTCTATTCCAGCTTCATTTGAATTATCACAGAACTATCCAAATCCATTTAACCCAACAACAACCATTCAATATCAGTTACCAAAAGAAGGTTTTGTTTCGTTAAAAGTATTTAACTCATTAGGTCAGGAAGTTGCTAATTTGATTAATAAATCACAAACAGCAGGTACTTATAATGTAACTTTTGATCCTTATGGATTATCAAGTGGTATTTACTTCTATCAGTTATCGACACAAAACCAAACAATCACCAAAAAGATGATGTTTGTAAAATAATTCGTAACTTTAGATAGTCGAATTTTGAAAAGAAAGCCGGACTGAATAAGCCCGGCTTTTTTTTGAACTATGGACTAATTAGAAACTTGCGGTTCGCTGCAGAGAAGTTTATTTACAGGATGCCGCACAATCAACACTTACAAAAAGGAAATAAATGTCTTTCGAGAAAATTAATCTCATTAAACCGATTCATAAAGCACTTATAGAAGAGGGATATAAAACACCCACACCTATTCAGAAAAAAGCAATACCCGTAGTCCTCGAAAAAAGAGATTTACTCGGATGTGCTCAAACAGGCACAGGCAAAACAGCAGCATTCGCTGTCCCTATTCTACAACTGCTTTCAAACGAGAGAAATCCTCATAAAAAGAAAAGTGATATACATGCGCTAATCGTTACACCTACACGTGAACTCGCAATCCAGATAGGCGAGAGCTTCGATACTTATGGGAAATATACAGGACTAAAGAATGCAGTTGTATTTGGCGGCGTATCACAAAAAGCACAGACCGATAAACTGCAAAGAGGAATCGATATACTTATTGCCACTCCGGGCAGACTTCTTGATCTGATTAATCAAAAATATATTTCATTAAATCAGATAAAATTATTTGTTCTTGATGAAGCAGACCGAATGCTTGATATGGGATTTATAAATGACGTAAATAAAATTATTGCGCTACTCCCGAAGAAAAGACAATCACTATTCTTCTCGGCTACAATGCCGCCTGATATTATAAAATTAGCAAATACCATTTTGCATGACCCTATAAAAATTGAAGTAACTCCAGAATCCCCGACAGTAGATCTTATCGAACAAAGTATCTATTTCGTTGCGAAAGCTGATAAGAAAAAACTTCTTACTTACTTATTAAAGAATACGGATATTGCTTCTGCACTAGTATTTACTCGAACTAAACATGGTGCAGATAGTGTGGTTCGGTTTTTGAAAAAAGTAGATATTTTAGCAGAAGCAATTCATGGCGATAAAGCACAGAATGCTCGTCAACGTGCATTGAATAATTTTAAGACCGGTCAGATAAAGGTATTGGTCGCTACTGATATTGCCGCACGTGGAATCGATATTGATGAACTTTCGCACGTAATAAATTTTGATATTCCTAATATACCGGAGACTTACGTTCACCGAATTGGAAGGACAGGTAGAGCGGGACTTGGTGGTATAGCAATCTCTCTTTGTGATCAAGAGGAGAGGGCTTATATAAAAGATATTAACAAGTTGATACGCAAACACATACCGGTAGTAAAAAGTCATCCATTTCTATTTGATGAGCTTACGGTTATTGATACACCTAAAGAGACACCAAAACAAAGAGATGCTAAGAAGACAACTTCACATCGAAATGGTAAAGCGACCGATGCTTCGAGTAAGCCGCATCACAAAGGTGAATCGAATAACAGTAATTCTCATAGGAAGGGTGCACAGAGTTCAGAAAACAGACCTCATAGAAAAGGGACACCATTTCAGAAGACTGTATCATCACAGAGTGAAACACCTCACCTTAGGAGTGGTGGATCACCACATAAGAATTCAGTGCATAATAATAGCGAGCGAAATGATAAGAGTGCCGAATATAAAAAGGGTTCACGGCATGAGAATAGTCCAACTTTTAACTCTCGTGGGAAATCGAATGAACATATAAATTCGACTAAAGTTAATGCCACCGCCCGAGCAGATGAAAGAAATTCAAAAAAGAATCCACCTCGAAAAGGGTATCTCTATAATGAAAATCCTCCTATCGAACAACCTCAAAGATATGGAGGGAAAAAATATGGTTCTAGAAGAAATAGCTCCGAAAATACTGGATCTCGCAGAGACGAATCAAATATGATTTGGTCGGGTAGTGACGGAGAGAAAAATTTCAGACCGAAAAAAGATAGAGATGATAGGGACGGCTTTAGGAACGATAAGGCAAAAAGGGGTGGCTTCAAAAAAGATGAATCGAAAAGAGATGGCTATGGCAATAGTAGTTCTCGAAATGATAGGTCAAAAGGAGAGGAGTTCAAGAAAAGTGGTTCAAGTAGAAGTGTTTCAAATGATGATCGCTCAAATAAAGGAAACAAATCGTCTATGAATAATTCTGCCCAGAAGAAAAAATCCTCTCGTAAAAGTAAAATACCTCCTAATGTGTGGACTAATAGATAGATTACCCGTTATGATTAAATCTCTTTTAGTAGTCTGCTATTAATGAAGAAGCGGGTATTTTCAATTTATGATGTAAAGTACGTATCATTGAAATACTCAGTTTCCTTTTCTTGTTAAGAATTTCAGATGCACGGCTTTTAGAACCAAGAATTGATACAAGTGCCGATGTCTCGAGATTAAGCTGCTCCAATCGAAATTTAATTGCTTCTATTGGATCGGGTTTTTCGATAGGGAAGTTTTTATTTTCGTAGTCTTCTACTAAAATTGAGAGTACTTCTAATTCATTATATTCATCAGAATTTTCTATTAAATCTTTTTGCATAAGATTGAAAATTCTATCGATTCCGGCTTTATAATCTTTTTTAGTTCTAATTGGTTTTAACATATTTTACTTCCTCTTTTAAAAAATGGATTATCTAGTTGTTAGTAAGAATATATTTTTAGTAGTTCTTTGACCGAATTTGGTCCAACGATTTTTAGCATTGTCTCTTGACTATGCCATTGAGATAAAATATTCAAGCTTCCGTGATAAACAATTTTATCATCGAGAATAGCAATTTTTTCGTGCATACCATTTTTTTCTAATATAGTTATTCCCATCGCTGTCCAAAGAGCAATACAATCTCCTGCAAATAAGCGATTAGCATGTGGATGCTGATTCACTGGTTTTGAGATAATTTTAATATTAATGTTTCGGTCAATAAGTTTTTGATAAAATGTTTGATTAAAATTATTTGTAACTCTATTATTGGCAATGAAGGGCGAATAAATTGTTAAGCTTTTATTACAAGAATTTATCTCTGTAAAAAAATCTTCATAAAAATTTTCTTCCGTGAAATGTTTCAGACCATCTACTTGAAAGTTTTGTAATAGATTATGTTCAATATTCTGAAATGCTAAATCATCAAGCATCTGCATAGAATCAACAATCTCATAATTTGCATTATCGTCTAATGTGATTATACCTAGCATCTCCCTCACCTTTACAGGCAATTGATTAATACTATTACTCAAATAGTCTAAATCACCGATTACAATTAATTTATATTTTGCACGAGTAAAAGCGACATCAAATAAATATGGAGATTCTTGCGGATCACGAAGATTAGCTCCAAGCGGATATCCTTGTGTATTCACCCCATCAGTTATATCAAATATGATTACATCTTTTACAATACCTTGGAATTTGTAAACTGTATCAGCAGAAACTTTATTTTGTAAATTCAAATCCTTAATAAGTTTTGATATTAAATTCGCTTGTTTTCGATACGGTGTTATAATGCCAATTTGACTTGTATTTTCCAAATGACAATACTTTTGAGCAAGTTTTATTGATAGTACTGCGTTGTAAACATTTATTCTTCCTTGTCCATTTTGGGGAATAGTTGAATAGGGTTTAAAGTTAGAAGTATTATAAAATGATACTGCCGATTCATTATTTAATTCTGAAGAGATAGGTTGATGCTCTAAAAATCCATCATATAAAATTTGATTTGTTATCTCAGCAATTGGCGCTTTCATACGTCTTTGTATTTTTAAAATATTAAGTCTGCTATCAGTATGATTAGTCATCCCATTTTTTCTAAAAATGTCTTTTTTAAACCATTCCTTCACAAGTTCATTATTCTTAGTCCGAACTATCGGTTGCAGTTGGTTAAAATCTCCAACAACAATAACTTTTTTATTTGCAAAACAAGAAGCAAAAAAAACTTGAGGCTGTATTGCCATTGTAACTTCATCAATAATCACTACATCATAATTACGAGAATATAAAATCGATCTTGAATGAAACATTGATAGGGTCGTACCAACAACCTTTGCATCCTTTAATAAATTATTCTCTACATCTTTAATTTGATTTTTCAATGCACTTATTTCTACTGCTATTTCATTCATTCTTGAAGAAACTAGGTTGATATTATTTTGTATTTCATTATCCTGAAATTTCTCAATATTAGGCACTCTTTGTGAAAGAGTGATTTTTTCTTGTTCTAAATTACTCAAGTTTTTTTGAATCAGGTTGATTTCATTTTGTTTTGAATTTATGGAGTTTGAGAGTTCTTGTTTTTTGATGCTGAGATTATTGATATTATATTTTTTCTGAGCTAATTCTTTTTCAAATGTTTTTGGTGATTTAATCCTTTTTAAGAAATGGATAACAAAGTTTGTATTTTGAGCTATTTTTAACTGTTCTTCAAGTTGTAAGATTTTATTTTGGGTCGTCTTAGTTGCATTTTGATTCCATTTATATTCATTACTAATACGAGATAATTCAGCTTCCGTTCTTAATAATTGCTTTTTATCTCCCTCCAATTGATCGTTGATGCTTATATACTCATTATAGTCTTCAAGCAGTTAAGATAAATGAGAAAGTTTTTCTTTTAAAGGTTCCAAATCATCATCCAGAGATTTTATTTGAAGAAAAAGCGGAGCGGCTATTCGTTGAATAATTTCTGACTCTTGAACATGTTTTTTTATTGCTTCTATCTGAATATTACCTACTCTAATGATCTTTCCATTTTGCAAATCGGCTGAAGTATCTTCAAATAATTTGATATATTTTTCAAAAACATTATCAACTGCAATATTAGTGTTAGATGTTACTAAAACATTGAAACCACTTTCAACAAACATTATTGTGAGGATGGCTATTATAATTGTTTTCCCTGTGCCGGGAGGTCCCCAGATAAATGCAACTTCGGAATCATTAGTATTTTCTATTGTCTTGATTTGATATTCGTCTAATTTAATATTGAGTGGTGGGAGATAGATATTTTGATTATTGAAAACTATTGGTTCCATCAACCCGAACAATTTAAGAACTATGTTTTCATTTATTTGAATTGAACCTTCTCGTGATTTTTCTAAGAGTTGCTTTAATGATTTGAGAAGATTTGCGTTACTAATTTCAATTATAATCTGATTTATAAGGTTGCCTTGATTCAATTCAAAAGCAATCATCATTTCTAATCCCCGGGAACTGAGGATAGTCGCTTTTAATCTATGATTGTTTATTATTACATCAACATTTGTATCATCAGGAATGTCTTGGGTATCTTCTAATTCGAATTTATAAATAAAGATATTCCCAGTTGAATTAACTATCTCACCATTTTTTACAGTTATACGAAATGGATTATTTCCAATCGTCTTTATCTCAATATCTAATGCATTTATGAGATTGGTTATTAAGTTGTAAGTTTCCATTCGAAATTGATCCATTTCTCCGGCAAAATTAACACAACTTAAAATAAGTTAATTATCTTTAAAGTTCTTCATTTTAAAAGATTTTGCTTTTTAAAAAAGGAATCAGCTCTTAGGAGGATAAGCGCTCATAGAAGAATAGAAACTCCTTAAGGGTATGCAGTAGATAACGGGATCACAGATCTATTGCCGAGGCATGGTAAATATCTAAGTGAATTTTCTTTATCTTCTCATCTGTTATATATTCATCAAAGGTCATACTTCTATCAATTATTCCTGATGGCACGATTTCGATTATTCGATTAGCAATGGTCTGAATAAATTGATGATCGTGCGAACTAAAAAGAACAGTGCCTGGGAAGTCGATTAGACTATTATTGAGTGCCGAGATTGCTTCCATATCGAGATGATTAGTAGGACCGTCTAAAATAAGTACATTTGAGCCTGTGAGCATCATCTTAGCGAAAAGACATCTTACACGTTCACCGCCTGAGAGAACACTTGCTTTCTTGAGGGTTTCCTCACCGCTAAAAAGCATTCTGCCTAAAAAGCCTCGAATATATGTTTCATCTTTCTCTTTAGAATACTGCCTTAGCCAATCGATTAGATTAAGATCGACATCAAAAAATTCTGCATTCTCTTTAGGGAAATAAGCGTACCGTGTTGTCTCGCCCCATTTGAAATTCCCTTTATCGGGCTTCAATTCGTAGGTAAGTATATCAAAAAGTGTTGTCTTTAATAAATCATTCGGACCAACAAAAGCAATCTTATCGCCTTTCTCTACACGGAACGAAATATCATTTAATAATAGTCCCTCAGGAGAATCTTTGGTTATATTATTTATCTCAAGTATATTGTTTCCTGCTTCACGTTCAGGTTTGAATGCTATATATGGCATTCGGCGTGATGATGGTTTAATATCTTCGAGTGTGAGATTTTCTAACTGCTTCTTGCGCGAAGTTGCCTGTTTAGATTTGGAAGCATTCGCACTGAAACGAGAAATAAATTCTTGAAGTTCGGCGCGTTTAGATTCGATTTTTTTGTTTGAATCCTTCGCCTGCTTAGCGGCTAATTGACTGCTCTCCAACCAGAAATCGTAATTGCCCGTGTACATCTGAATCTTACTGAAATCAATATCCGCAATATGAGTACAAACTTGATTAAGAAAGTGTCTATCATGTGAGATAACAATAACAGTATTTTTGAAACGTTGAAGAAATTCCTCTAACCAGCCGATCGAAATAATATCGAGATGGTTAGTCGGCTCATCCAATAAAAGTATATCAGGATTACCAAAGAGTGCCTGAGCAAGTAGAACTTTCACTTTCTCGTTTCCGGTAAGGTCTTTCATTAATTTGTTATGAAGTTCATCTGCGATACCTAGACCGCTAAGTAATTCTGCGGCTTCTGATTCAGCTTCCCAACCAGATAGATCGGCAAATTCTGCTTCAAGTTCGGAGGCACGCATTCCATCTTCATTACTAAAATCGGACTTTGCATATAGCGCATCCTTTTCTTCCATAATAGAATAAAGTTTTTGATGCCCCATTATGACAGTCTTTATTACCTCAAACTCATCATATTCAAATTGATTCTGCTTAAGGGTTGTAAGGCGGTCGCCGGGTGTAATAATTACGTCTCCGGAGCTTTGTTCGATCTCGCCGGAAAGTATTTTTATAAAAGTTGATTTGCCGGAGCCATTAGCTCCTATTATGCCGTAACAGTTTTCCGGAGTAAATTTAAGGTTTACATCTTCAAATAAAGTTCGTTTGCCAAATCGTAGGGTTAGTTTGCTTGTACTTATCATTCCCAAAAATAAGCATAATTTAGATATGTAACAATTAAGCCGCTCATATAGCTCTATAATTTCGTATTTTTGTATCGGTTTTTTAAGATTTTTCGGAAAGTAGAGAGTTAATGAAGCAGAAGTTACCAAAATCGGGAAAGAAACCGGGTGATGGGGAGGTTTTAGAATCAGGAGTAGATTCGCAGGTTAAGAAGAGCTCACTGACAGGAGATAGCTCACAGAATAGAGTCGATTCGAAGACAGATAAGGGTTCCCAATCGGTAGAGGAATCGGAGTCAGTAAAGCGCACTTTTATAGAAGAGGGTGCACAGTCAATAATTAAGTCCAATAAGTCTCGTAACTCGGAGGAAGGTTCTGTCCCTGGAAATTCAAATTACCTCCATCTTTCTGATGCTTCATCTTTCAATAACAACCTCACGATTTCACCGAGTAAGGTTTTGCTCATTACTACACTCGCATCGTTTATGACTGCTTTCGATGGTTCCGGTTTTAATATTGCTCTCCCAATAATTGGTAAAGAATTCCACGCATCGGCATTAATTCTAAGCTGGATTTCTACAATGTATCTTTTGATTACTGCTACTCTATTAATCCCTGCCGGTAAATTAGCGGATACTTATGGGAGGACAAAATTCTTCAAAGCGGGTGTTCTTATTTTTTCTATTAGCTCGTTTATTGGTGGATTTGCTAATAGCGAAGTATTGCTTCTTGTTTCACGTGGTTTACAGGGAATTGGAGCTTCTGCAATATTTACTACCGGTCTGGCGATTCTCGTTTTAGTTTATCCGCCGAATCAAAGAGGGAAAGTAATTGGTATTAATACTGCCGCAGTTTATACAGGTCTCTCCTCAGGCCCATTTATCGGTGGTATTATCACTGACCTTCTCGGTTGGGAATATATCTTTTTTATCACTGCTATAATCGGAGTTTTCATTTTTATTTTTAGTTCTATTAATTTGAAAATAGAGTGGAAAGAAGAGTTAACCGGGAAATTCGATCTTATCGGGAGCTTGATTTTAGTGATGACTATTGTTTTTATAATGGTTGGAATTTCGTTTTTACCAAATATCATAGGTTTTGTTTCAATTGTTCTCGGTATAATTTCTGCGATAGTTTTTTATTATTATGAACAGAGAATTAAAAATCCCTTACTTAATATTGCACTATTTAAGGAGAATCGTACTTTTACTTTATCAAGTGGCTCAGCTCTAATTAATTATAGTGCAACCTTCGCAATTTCTTTTTTAATGAGTTTTTATTTGCAGAGTATCAAAATGCTAAGTCCTAAAGAAGCAGGAATGATACTAATTACACAACCGATCATTCAGGCTATATTTTCTCCAATTGCAGGAAGACTTTCGGATATATTTGAGCCACGAATTGTATCTTCTACCGGTATGGTGATTATTACTGTTGGACTTATTGTGTTTGTTTTTTTAAGTCCGGGACTTAGCTTTGTGATTATAGTAAGCAATCTTGCGATGCTCGGACTTGGATTCGCACTCTTTTCCTCTCCAAATGCCAATGCTATAATGAGTTCTGTGGAAAAGAAGTTCTATGGAATTGCTTCTTCTACATTGGCATTGGTTCGGCTTATCGGTCAGATGATGAGTATGGGTATCGTAATTGTAATTTTTACTGTTTATATAGGTGGGAGGCAAATTACTATTGAAAACCAACACGAATTTTTACAAAGTACACAAGTTGCGTTTATTTTATTTAGTGTTCTGTGTTTGATAGGAGTTTATGCATCTCTTTCGCGAGGTAAAATACATAAGTAAGAAAATTAAAATTGAAGATTGAGAAAAATGTTTAACAAGAAATTATTTTTCTTAAATTATATACTGCGTATAAAATGTTGAAGCAGTATTAATAATGAAACAGAATGAAGTGGTACCGGAAATAAAAGAGAAAGTCTTGATTAGAAAAAAGGAGTCAGTGATCAGTTTAAATTATTCAACGAGCGGCATAAAGAGTACTGCAAATGTATTAAAGAGTGTTCTGGCAGTATTGATTTTATTGGGTATAATTAACGGGTGTAAGGATGATGCTACATCCGTCGTTGATGATATTCCCGCAATTATTACCAAAAGTCCTAAAAGAGGAATAGCTTTTGATCTAGTTTCAGATGCCGACTTTTCCTCAATCTCAAAAGGAATTAGCTGGTATTACAATTGGGGTACAAGTTTTAATTCCAAAGTTCCTTCTAATTTTAATAAAACTTATGCTGTCGATTATATTCCGATGTTGTGGGGTGGAAATACAAGTGCGAATGATATGACTGTAGTAAAAAGTATTATTCTCTCTCGTCCGGAAATTAAATATTTATTGGTAATGAATGAACCTAACTTAACCGATCAAGCAAATAGAACACCCGCTCAAGCAGCTTCCGATTGGCTTCGATACGAGAAAGTAATAAATGACCTAAAAGCACAGGGAAGAAATATTGAACTTGTTGGACCTGCGATAACTTGGGGTACAATGGCTAATTTTTCCGACCCTGTTAAATGGCTCGATGCATTTATCAGTGAATATAAATCGGCTAATGGTGGAAAAGAACCTCTAATAGATTATCTCGCATTCCATTGGTATGATTATGGTTTAAGCGATCAGCTCGATAGATTGAAAAAATATAATAAAAAGATTTGGCTAACTGAAATGGCAAATTGGAACCAGCAGATTAACTCTTATGCTAAGCAGATTGAACAGATGAAACAGATGGTAGGGATTTGCGAAAGCCGTGATGATGTATTCCGTTATGCATGGTTCTATGGAAGAGGCGGCTCACCCGATAATCATTTTACTTATTTATTTACTTCACGTGATGGTGAGCTTACTGATCTTGGAAAGACCTATATCGACCTGCCATATAATAAAAACTAATTCTTTTTGTTTCTCAGTCCTTGTAAGCCGCTGAGGAATTGACGCGCACCCGGATAATTATTGTTTAGTGCTAAGCATGCCTTAGTCGCTGCAATAGATTCATCAATTTTACCTGTATAAAAATATGCACCCGCAAGATTATATAATGTTTGAGCATCGCTCTGGTCAAAAGTAACACTTTCTTTCAGATACCTCTCTGCTTCTGCGTAATTTTTCTTTGATAAATAAATAGAACCGATCCACTTCGTAACCCAAGCATTTTTTTCTAATTTTATTAACCGCTGTAGGAATACTAAAGCATCATCAAACCGATTCATATTAATTAGCGATTCACCTGCAAGAACATAAAACTGTGCTGATAATGGCTGATCATCTACTACTGCATTCATCTCTTTGATGAAATTATCTGAGTCTTTAATTTCATAAAAATGTTTTGCAAGAGTGCGATGCCCTTCCGAATAAGATATTTTCTGATTATAAACTTCAATTGCTACACTATCTACAATATTAGTAACTTGTAAATCCTTTAAAAGTATATTCTCACTTCCTTTTGGTACGAATGGATAAGCGCCTAATAATTTCCGTAGCCTAATATCTGCAATTACTGAATCCAATGGCGTATAAGGGAATGTATCTTTCATATATTTTTCTTGATCTGAGATAGAGATATTTTTCTTCGTGAATTTAGGTAGATAATTTTCTGAAATCATTTTATCGAAAAATGTTTTCCCTATTAACTGATATCCTTCTGCAGTTGGATGGAGATGATCGGTCATTAGATTATAACCTGTGATGCCATTCGGACTTTTAGAATTGAATACTGAATCAATATCGGCTATCGTAATTTTATATTTTTTACCCAATTCAAAAATAATTTTATTAAAATCAACGGAAGCTCTGAACCGGAGAGCATCTAAATCTTTAGCTCTATAGAATTTTTCTTTTGCCTTTTCAATATTCGCTTCGGTTTCTAATTGAACTGCCTGCTCATAAACTTTATCTGCTTTATCGTTTGGAGAAATGCTTTCTGAAATAAATGGCTTCTGTTTAAGATTGCTCGTTAGCGTTCCGATAATCAATTTTACATTCGCTTGCTTTATCTCTTCAATAATATCCTGCATATTATATTCAAATTGTTCCAGACCAAGTTTATAAGTCTCAGATCCTAATGGAATTGCTTTTTCGCCAATCATTTTGGACATAAGCGTTTCGTTCTGTGCTTTTTGATCTCCCGAATTGCCCGCAATATATTGAGTAGACGAAGAGATAACATTTTCGATCCATTGAGTGGTTTTGAAATTACGAAGCCAAAGGACTAAATTAATTACTGTTCTACTTCTCCCAATTGATTCATTTGAGCCTACACCAAGCGCACCATAAAATTCATTATGTCCCGCATATATTAAAATTAAATCGGGTTTTTGATTAAGTATATCAGGCACCAGATCGCATATAGTATATGAATTTACTGCCGTGATACCTAGATTAATAACTTCAATATTTTTATCAGGGTAGAGTAGTTCCAATCGTCTTTTTATATAGCGGGGGAATGGGACATTAAATCCATAAGGCCAGCCGGCTGTACTACTGCCACCGAGCACGAATACACGATAAGTATTTTTGTCTTTAATTTTTTTGAAGCCATCATAAATTACAGAGGGTGGGTTTTTAACATTCTTAAAATACTTAAATGTAAGTTCAGGGTTTGGAAAATAAAATTCGGAATAAGTTTCGTCAATTGTAATAAACGGTGTATAGTCTTTTCCATAATCGAATAATCTCAAGCCAATCTCAAAAAGCACTATTAATAGTAAAGGAATAGTAATCATTACCAAATAAAACCATACCGGAGCATTTTTCTTCTCTTGAGTTGTCATAATATTCCACCACAATTATTAAATTGGATATTCAAAGATAGATGTAAAAATCGTATCTTAAATTTATGAATATTTTAGGTATATCCGCATATTATCATGATAGCGCAGCGGCATTAATCCGTGATGGAATAATAATAGCCGCCGCTCAAGAGGAACGTTTTTCGAGGAAAAAACACGATCACCGCTTCCCCAAAAACGCTATCGATTTCTGTCTGCACGAAGCATCGATTAGTATAGATGATATTGATATTGTCGCATTTTATGATAAACCATTTCTGAAATTTGAACGACTATTAGAAACATATATTGCCTTTGCCCCAATCGGAATAAAATCTTTTATCAAAGCGATGCCACTTTGGATTAAAGAGAAACTTTGGATGAAAGAATTAATCAAGAACGAATTGAAGTTTGATGGGAAAATAATCTTTCCTGAGCATCACGAGTCTCATGCGGCAAGTGCTTTTTTCCCTTCGCCATTTCAGAGTGCTGCATTCCTTACAATCGATGGCGTGGGCGAATGGACTACTTCAAGCTTCGGCACAGGAAGAGGCAATAAAATCAGTATCGATAGCGAGATTAAGTTTCCACATTCTATCGGTTTACTTTATTCAGCGATAACATATTATACCGGTTTTAAAGTTAATTCTGGCGAATATAAAGTTATGGGTCTCGCTCCTTATGGAGAACCGAAATATGTAGAACTTATTTTGAGTGAGCTTATGGACTTGAAGGAAGATGGCTCGTTCAAGATGAATATGAAGTATTTTGATTATGCTGCAGGACTTACTATGACGAATAAAAATTTCGATAAATTATTTGGTGGCGAGAGGCGTAAACCTGAGTCAAAATTAACACAAAGAGAGATGGATTTAGCAAGGTCAGTTCAGGACGTAACAGAAGAGGTTATGCTTCGCATGGCTCGGCATATTAAGAAAGAAACAGGTGAAAGGAATTTAGTGCTTGCGGGTGGTGTGGCTCTTAACTGCGTGGCAAATGGTAAGATTCTCAAAGAAAAAATATTTGATGATATATGGATTCAACCTGCAGCGGGCGATGCCGGTGGGGCACTCGGTGCAGCCCTATTCACTTGGTATCAGTATCTGGGAAACAAGAGGGAAGTAAAGAATCCTGATTCTCAAATAGGGTCTTATTTTGGACCTGAATATAGCGATGACTACATACAAATCTTTTTGGATTCTAAAGCCGTTCTATATTATAAAGCACACGATAGGGAAGACTTGATAAACAAAACTGCTGAACTAATTGCTTCGGAAAAAGTGATCGGTTGGTTTCAAGGAAAGATGGAATTTGGACCTCGTGCACTTGGAAGCCGCACCATTATTGGCGATCCTCGCTCTGCTAAAATGCAATCGATAATGAATCTAAAAATTAAATTTAGAGAAAGTTTCCGACCATTTGCTCCATCAGTTTTAGAAGAAAGGATTTCAGATTATTTCGAGATCGATCGACCGAGTCCTTATATGCTTTTGGTTGCAGACGTAAAAAAAGAACGGCAGATTCCGATGAATGATGATTCGGAAAAATTATGGGGTATCGATAAACTTAATATTGTGCGTTCCGATATTCCTGCTGTAACGCATGTCGATTATTCGGCACGCATTCAATCGGTGAATAAAAATACTAATCCCCTCTATCATGATTTGATTGCCGCATTTGAGAAGATAACGGGTTGCGGGGTAATAGTAAATACTTCGTTTAATGTAAGAGGTGAGCCGATAGTTAATCGTCCCGAAGAAGCGTTTACATGTTTTATGCGCACTGAAATGGATTATTTGGTAATGGGAAATTTTATTATAAATAAAGAAGAACAGAAATCGATCGCCAAAGATAGTAATTGGAAAAAGGAATTTGAATTAGACTAAGTGAAACTAATGCTGATAGAAGAGATAAAAAATATTAAGCTGGATATTAAAGAGCAAAAGAAAGCCGGATACGCCTTGGGTATTGTTTTGCTGGCTATCGGTGCATTACTTATGTATGGCAATAAGCCCGCTTACCCTTATTTTATTGGTGTTTCTGCGGTTTTGTTGCTTTTGGCATTCGCCGCTCCTCGTACATTAAAATATTTTTATATTGCGTGGATGACTATTGCTGCTGTGCTCGGTTTCATAATGACCCGATTGATACTATCGCTTTTGTTCTATATTATTATTACTCCGATTGGAATATTTTTGCGCTTAACTGGAAAAGATTTACTTGATATGAAATGGGATAAATCAAAAAGTTCATATTGGATAAGGAAAAGTAGTGGTGATTATAAACCGGAAAACACAGAAAAACAATATTAGAAGGGTAGAGGAATAAATGAGTAAACTTTCTATAATGAAAGAGTTGTGGCAATTTTTGAGAGAGAGAAAAAAGTGGTGGCTTCTACCGATAGTATTTTTTCTTGTACTCTTAGGAGGATTAATAATCCTAACGCAGGGAAGTGCAATCGCACCCTTTATATACGCTATTTTTTAATAATAGTCGAAATCGATTCTATCAAGAGAGGGATTATCACTCGCGAGCAATTGCAACTATTTTTTAACGAAGATTTTGTTATACGCTTTCTCGATAGCTGATACATCTTCCTCGGTTAATTTAGCAAATTCCTTATGCCTGCTTCTTTTAGAAAGAGTGCCATTATTCTGTTCTAAAAATCGTATCAATAGTGAAACCATTTTATCCGGCATATCAAAATGGCTATCGAGCCATCTCTTCATCTGATCGAAATTTTGTAAATAATCTACTTCATTAGGAATTATATTCTCCAAAGTATAATCAATACAATCGAATAAAAATTCTGCGAAAGGTGTCGCATCAAAATAGCGATAATAGTCTATTGTCTCATTGAGAACTTTGATATTGTTATCGAGAGTCTTTTCCCATTTTATAAAATCCAGAAGAGGGACAGAATAATTCTCTAATGTTTTTCTATATTCAATTATCTTTTCTAAAATTGCGGAGGAGATGGGAAATATTACTCCTTGTGGAGAAAATTTTGTCGATGATAATATGTGATGAATTAAATAGCGATGGATTCTTCCATTTCCATCAATAAATGGATGAATAAAAACAAAACCAAAAGCAATGATCGATGCCGATAATACAGGGGGAAAGTCAGTTTTAATCAATAAATGTTCAGTATCAATCAATCCCGAAATTAGTTTTTCAATATCCTGCCAATGTGCGGAGATATGCTCAGGGTTAGGTTCGCCCGTTATGCGATTATGCTCTCCAACAAATCCACCTTCCTGCCTAAATCCCATCTTTATAAATCGACTGTCTTCTATTACGAGTTTCTGCAATCGAAGTAGTTCATCTTTAGTTAGCTCTCTAATGCCTGCTTCGCCTATGGCTCTGCCCCAGCGGCTTGTTCTATTAGGGGCTGGATTTTCACCTTCAATATTAAATGATGCTTGCGAATCCTTTAACAATAAATAAGAGGTAGTGCGATGAAGTAAATTTTTATGAACGGCGGTAAAAACTAAATCGATTTTTTTGGATAAATCTGCATTAATATATTTATCAATTTTGGATGTTCTAAATATTAAAGGAGAAAATTCCTTTGTACCCGGTATGTTATTTCTAATTTTATATCGAGCTTCATTAATTACTTTGCTACTTACATATTGAAGTTTCGTATCTAATAAAGAGATATAATTGCCATTCTTTAGATCTGGCAAATCTAATTTTTTATCCATGAGCCATTCATATAAAAACCAGATCTTGCGCGAGTATTTGCTGTGCGGTTCATTATTAACAAATTCTATTATTGTATTCGGGTTTATTTGCTCAAAGAATTTTTTAAAAAAAAGTAGATTGATACCTTCATATTTAATCGCGAACACAAGATGCCCGAATAATGTATCAATAGGTGAATGACGTGGAGAAAATATCTTCCAATCATCTGTTTCATAAGAGCGATTTACTGCACTGATTATTGATAATTTTTTCGGAAGGGGGAGAGGTAATTTTAAATAATCAATAATAGCTCCATAACCGGTAATCATTCCGCTCTCTGGAGCTATCCTTCCGTGAAAGACAGTTATATTCTGTGAAATATGTTTATTCTTCATATCGTTCCGTGAAAAATGCTTAAATATTGCCTTCATTTGTGAAAAACGCTTATTTAATGTAAGTAAATTATTGCTGACTTGAAAAAAAAACTCCTTATTGCTAAGGAGTTTTTTGTAAAATTATACCGTAAGTATTCCGAGTTTTCTTTCTTCTTTCCATTTGCCTCGTGTAAAATCAGGGAACTTAACTGAATTGTTTCCAAGCTCCAATGACTTCACCGAAAGTGGAGTAACCGCCGACCAAGCAGCCCCATCATAAATATCCATATCGAGCGGAACGCCTTGATTTAAGCAATCGATCAAGCGATATATCATCACGAAATCCATTCCGCCATGTCCACCATATTTCTCAATTTCAGTTTTGAGTTTCGCCCAAATCGGGTGATTATATTTATCTCGGTATTCTTTATATTCCGGTTGTTTCAGGTATTGATGTCCGTTCGGCTCAATAGATAAACGGCTTGGATAGCCGACATGAAACGCCTTAGTTCCCGCAAGCGAATTGATTCGGTTATATGGACGTGGAGTAACAACATCATGCTCCACAACGATTACTCTTCCCTTATTAGTTTTCACCAATGAGTAATTCATATCGCCATGACGGAATTTTGTTTTTTTGTAATAAGGATTATTTGGGTCAACAGTCTTAGCATATTCGGTCATGCCCGCTTGAAGAGTGCTCATCGAAACGAGATGATCAAACTTATCACCTCGATTAATATCCATATATTGCGCCACCGGACCTAAGCCATGAGTGGGATAAAGATTACCGTCAGTCGATTCGTGATGCTTAATTCGCCAGAAGTCATAATAATAAGACTCGCTGAAATTGAGTTCACGCAAGTCGTGAATATACGCCGCTTCGCCATAAGTGAGTTCGCCGAAGACACCATTTTTAACCATGTTCAATAACCAAAGTTCTTCATCGCCATAACAAACATTTTCCATCATCATACAATTTTTTTGCGTCTGCTCGGCGGTATCGACTAATAGCCATGCCTCTTCGAGCGTAAGTGCAATAGGCACTTCGCACGCTACATGTTTGCCGTTCTTCATCGAGAATACTGACATCGGTGTGTGGTCTTCCCAAGGAGTGCAGATAATTACGAGATCAATATCATCTCTCTTAACCATCTCTTTCCACGAATCTTTTTTGCCGAAATATAGATCGGGCTTTTGACCATTTGTTGTTTTGTTTAATGCAGCAACTGCTTCATCTACTTTTGATTTTTGAATGTCGCAGATAGCCGTAATTATTGCTTTATCCGGAGCGAGAGCATTAACGAGTTCGATCATTCCCGAACCGCGATTGCCGAGACCGATCATTGCCACTCGTACTTGTTTAATCGGATCAGATTTTAGACCAATAACTGATTTGCCTTTTGCGGCAGGTGTGAGGGCTAGTTCTTCGATAATATCATTGATTTCATTTTTGCTTTTTGCGGGTGTAATAGAATTAAGACCAAAGAAAGCGGATGTGAAAGCAGAAAGTTTAAGAAAATTTCGGCGTGAAAAATTGCTCATTGAAACTCCTCGGGTTTTGAATATGAAACTTATAAAAAATGGAGTATTGATACAAACAGGAAATCTGTGACAATAGAATCGATGTGAATAGTTCTTGCTCCAATTTTGGTAGATTATTTTTTCGAGAAAGTGAAAACCCTGTCTACAATCCATATAAAATAATTTATTGAGGTATTTGTATTTATTGCGATAATAATTATATTTACAGACTAATATAGAAACAACTGGAGAGTTGGCAGAGTGGTTGAATGCGGCGGTCTTGAAAACCGTTAAGGATGCAAGTCCTTCCGGGGTTCGAATCCCTGACTCTCCGCCCTAATAAATAGAACCTCGATTATAGCGATTAAACGCTGTTTTCGAGGTTTTTGTTTTTAAATGGGGTCTGTATAGACGGCTTATTTAGCTCTTTTCTGCCTGCGTGGGCACAAAATGGGCACAACAATTTTTCACTGATTTCTATTTTTCACGGGATTGTGTAGTTTCAACCACCAAATTAAAATTGATAGTATTCAAAACAATTTCAAAGAAATCTTTTTCAATAGAATTGAATTTTATGATTGTCTCACATAAATATTCCCAAATTCTTTATACATGGTAGGTTCTATCATCATATAAGATTTTTCAATAGCATTGTTGATAAATATCTCAGCATTAATTTTGATTTTACCTTCATGGATGTACAATACTAATTTCTGTTGTTCCATTTCCAAAATTGGAAATTCTGCTAGTAGTTTCTTTTTTATGTTTTGAATAATATCGATTGCCGATTTTCTTTCAATTTCTATGGTATTAGATACTTGCTCTTGTCCCACAACAATTGTTGCAAAAAGCATAAATACAAATACTAGCAGTACATTATTAGTTGCTTTTGAGTGCATTTCACTCTTCCCCTTTTTACTAAATCTTTATGAAGAGCTTTTTCCATTCTAGCTGCATCGGTGCTATACAATACTTCAATATAATTTGCAATAGTTTCTATGATTGAAAGTGAATCATGCTGTGTTTGAGCTTTTTGAACAGACTGTAATAAACAAACACACAAAGCAACAAAAAGTAATTTTTTCGTTAATGTTCCTATCAAATATTATTAGATATGCATATTATTTATAATAGTATATACACCAGATAATTATATATGTATATGACTCCGAAATAGAGTGCTTAGTTTTAATAATTAACGTAAGATTCTAATTCCTATACTTGATTGATTCTCTCCGCTTAAGAAAACTTTATGAATTGCTTTTTGAAAATCTTTTTCTTCTGCCTTGTATATATCAACAAACTTTTGAGGATTTATATCGAATAATGGGAAGCAACTACTTTGTATCTGAACCATTAATTTGTGACCACTCTTAAAAGTGTGGTAAATATCGTTGAGCTTAAATTTTACTTTTGTCACTTTCCCTGGTACAAAGGGTTCTGGTTTTTCAAAACTGTTTCTAAACTTTCCTCTCATTACACCAAGACGCACAAGAGACTGATATTCTCCCATATGAGTTTTATCTGAAATACCATCGAAGTCATGTTCGTTTTCGGGGTAAACATCAATCACTTTTACAAACCAATCAGCATCTGTTCCCGTTGTTGATACAAATAATTCAACTTCAATTTCTCCAACAATGGTGAGGTCCTTTCTTAATTTTTGAGTTTCATAGTACAAAACATCCGGTCTGCTGGAAGCAAATCTCTGATCTGTAATCATAAAATCAGAGTTCCAGCTGTTTTCAATCTTGTAGCTGTGAGGAACCGGCTTTTTAGGGTCGCTAGCAAATTCATCAAATCTTTTTTGGGTTACTTGAGGAGTTTCATCAAGAGAAGAATTGGAGCTAATGTAAAATGTTTTTAGGAAGGTATTTTTAGGAGGCCAAGAAGAAAGAGAATCCCATTTGCATAATCCTGTATTGTAGACTAATGCTTCCGGAAAATTGATTTTACCTTTTCCTTTCAAATGGCATTCAAAAAATGGGAGCTCAATATTTTTTTGGTAAAAGTCCGAAGCACGAGAACTATTTACAAGTAGTTCACCTAAGCGACTTCCATCTTTTCTTGTCCAACCGCCATGAAACCAGGGACCTATTACAATACTGTTAACTATTCCAGGATTTTTTTCTTCGATGCTTTTATATACATTCAGTGGTCCATATAGGTCCTCGGCATCGTACCAACCGCCAACATTTAGAACTGCAGTTTTTATATTATTGAAATGAGGTAATATGTTTCTATCTTTCCAAAAAGTATCATAAGTGCCATGTTTCATCATTTCATTCCAGAATGGTAGATTCCCTTTGAAATATTTTTCATTCCAATTTTTAAGTGGTCCGGTTTGTAAGAAAAAGGAATACAAATCTGGTGAAGGATATTCTAAAACGCTTGTTGTTTCATCCGTTGTTGGGTTTATCCTTTTGGCTCCATTTGTTCTAAAAAAATTTACCGACTCCAATAAGTAAAATGCACCATTACGATGGAAATCATCTCCAATAAATATATCTGCCGGAGGAGCTTGAGGACATATTGCAACCAATGCGGGATGATTTGAAAGAGCTCCCATTAAAGAATAAAATGCAGGATATGAGAAGCCATACATACCAACTTTACCATTATTATTAGGAATATTTTTCAACAACCAATCAATAGTATCGTATGTATCGATGCTTTCATCTATATCAAAATTATTTTTGTTCAGCAATAATGGGCGCATATCAACAAATTCTCCTTCGGACATGAATTTTCCACGGACATCCTGGTAGGCAAAAATAAATCCGCTTTCTGCAAAACCTAAATATGTACCCATCCAGAATTTGTATTCATTTTCTCCATAAGGAGCTATACCATAAGGGGTACGCCTTATTAAAAAGGGATATGATTTTGATTGATCAACCGGAATATAAACAATTGTTTTTAACTTCACTCCGTCGCGCATCGGAATATCAAATTCACGCTTTGTATAATTTGCCAAATTAAATGAGAGATGCAGAGATTTTTGATTTTTTGGATTGAGTTCGTAATTTTTTTTATAAGCTTGGCTTGCATTTTCTCGTTGTCCTGCAATCATATAAGCTTCGCCCATACTATCCCAGCAGTTAGATTTATTAGGAAAAGATTCAATATTTAGTTTGAAGATTTCGATAGCTTCGGAATATCTTTTTGCATTAAGAAGTTGGTAGCCAAGATTATTAAGTTCATTTTCCGTGAGATCATATGAAGTTGAATCTGTATTTTTTATTAGTCGGTACTGACTGACGGCAGCGCTTATTCCCTTACTATTGATGGTTTCAATAAGTACTGAAGAGATTTTTATTTTCTGTTTATCCTGAGAATGAATAGATGAGGCTAGGAATAACATTACAAATAGGGACAATATTTTTACGAGTTTTTTCATTTTAAGTATATATAGGTTATAAATTATTTTTCCGTTGCTTTATAATTCGGCTCCCAAACTGCATTCAATATTTTCCATTCTATCTGCATCGGCGCTATACCATCCTTCAATATAATTTGCAATAGTTTCTTTGGTTGAAAGTGAATCTTGCTTTGTTTGAGATTTTGTGACCGATTTGTTATTGAATTAATTCAATCTTATGATCGACACCAACAGTGAAGAATTTCTTTTCAGTTTCTGCATAAAGACGATTATTTGTTGTTAAAGATTGAGAATGAAAGATAAAATTCTCGGGTGTTATTTTAACACGGCCAAAGTGATAAAGTCTATTACTGTTGTTTAATTTGCTAACATAATGGCCAACATATTTTTCTAGAATAGTGTTGGCAATATTTACTTTTGGTTTACTTTCATTGAACTTATAGTCTGGTTCAACTTCTTCATCATGTTTTACATTAAATAGAATATGATTTACATCTCCATCAACATACACTTGAGATGGATCTCTGTTTGTTATAAAGATAGTAGTAATATTTTGTTCGGGGAAAAAAGTTTTGCAATTGCAAATCCTGTGAACTGTTTTGCAATAGAAGCATAGTCGCATATTGTTGATGTTGTAAAAGGAATATTGTTTTCTATATCTGCAAAACCGAATCCCTTTTTATAAACGACATTTCCATTTGCAATTATTGCAACAGCAAGTCCTCCGGCAATGTTAGGGTTATTCAAACTAGTATAAATGCTGTCAATCTTTTATATTTTTTGGTTATCAATTTTCAACGATTGACAGAAAATGTTTTGGACAGTGAATAAACCGATAATAAACGCTAGTAAATATTTTCTTTTTATAATTACTACCATGTAAAAATATTTTTCTCTTTTCATTAATTGATCTCACAATGTGATTATTCATGTGTTTACAACAATTAGTTCAATTTTTAATACAACGAATCGAAGCAGCATCATCCGGATGAAAATTACCAATTGTCATTTTAGATTCTGTACTTCTTAGTAATATTACCGTTACTTCATATTGTGAAAGATCTCCTGTTGAAGATGAAAAGGATATGTTCTCTTTAATCCATTGAAACACATTGGTAAAATCGTACATTCCTGCAGGTAAGGCACTAAATCCACTTTCGTTAGTAGCGCCGGTAATGGAGCCGAAGTTGTAAGTATTGGAACTGTTGCTAGCGTAGGTATATCAGCAATACTCCCTTTGCATGAAACAGAACAAATTGAAAAAGCTATTTTTGCAATACTTATAAGATTCTTAGAATGCATATAAACTCCATTGATTAACAATATTTATGGATTCTTTACATACCTAACCGCAAACGCTATTCCGGAAGTTTTATCTATTGGACTTACTTCCGAAATTACATTTACGCTATTATGATATATATAAACACAAAATGGATCTTTAGCACTATTTGCTGTCCCCCAATAAGAACCATGTTTGCCAAGATCATAATAAATTCCATCCGGGCCTCTAAATCCGCTGCCCACTGCTGTTAATCCGGACGAATTTGTTGCGCCAGTGTTTGGGCTATTCCATCTTATAGTTCCGGTTTCTTTTAGGTTTCCACCTGCAGCACCAGAACCCCCTTGTGCATTAATTAATTCTTCCCATTCTTCTTTTGACGGTAAATGCCAACCATCCGGGGTTGCTTCTACAGCCGCATTCCATGTGTATAATCTTCCATATGCTGTCGAATTACTTGTATTGTTTTCGTAAACATAAATGCCCTGCAACGTTTGCCCAGTTTGAGATTTTTGAGCTTTGAAATTTTCTATCATCCAATACTTATTGCCTATTTTTTTTGCCTGATATGTATTTCCATCTATATCAGTAAATGTAATGTTTGGTTCTGCATTTGGTGTTACAATTTCGTTATCGGTTGTTTTGCTATTGCACGCCCAGATACTGAATGCAATGAGAAACACCAACAGTATCAATAATATTTTTTCGATTCTCATTTTTGTCTCTATTTTTTTAAACACTGTTCTCATATTCTTTTAATCTCTTGTATAAATGAGTTCGTGAGATCAATTATTTTTCAATACTTCTATTGAACTTGCATCAACCCAGTATGGAGTATAGCCATTATCTCCTTGTTTTAGCGATGTAAAAAAGAAATATCTTCCATCGGGAGTAATTAACGGGCAGCAATCTTCATTACCGGTATTAATTTTTGCCGAAAGATTAATTGGCGTATTCCATTTTTCATCGGCACCTCTATAGCTGATGTACATATCAGACATTCCAAATCCCCCCCCTTTGTTCGATTCGAAAATCATAAACCTTTCATCCGGATCTACATATCCAACTACTTCTCCAATATTTTCTAAGCTTAATGGTGATGCAAGCTTTTCTGGCTGAATGTATTGCCCGTTAACAAATTTAGAGATATAAATATCCGCGGTAGGCCAATTATAACCGCTCCCTTGTAACATCGCAAAATAGATATTCTTATTTTTTGAGATATGAAATGAGGTTACTATTCCAGAATTTTGAGGTAGGGGAATATTCAGCGCAGCCGGTTCGCTCCATCCTGTGGAGATTCTAGTAACTTTGAAAATAAATTTACCAGGTCTTCTCGAATAGAAATATAAAGTATCTTTACTCTGCAAAAATTTTGCGTCGCTATCGTAATTGGTTGTTGAAAATGGAGCTTTCTGTGGAGCTGACCATTGCCCGTTAATTATTTTTGTGTACCAAATTTCATGAACTTCGCTACTTCTAATATATTTTGTAAAATACATCTCGTTGCCATCGGGTGAAAATGTTGGAGAACTGCGCCACCACCAGCCTCCATTTGCTAAATAGGAATTACTAGGTGCAAACTTAACAGGGTTATTACCTGGCGGAGTTTGACCTAAATATTGACCGCTAATTTCTGTTGGATTTGTAATAGGTTCTGAAGTAGATTCTTTTTTACAAGTGAAACATATAAATAGTATAAGAATCATTACTAAGCTGGTTTTCATTTTGTCACCAATCATTTTTTATTCCTCAATTATTTTTAGGCTTCCATGATGGGAATGCCGAAGTTGAATTACCTGATGAAAAAGTTAATCTCTTCTGTCCGCTTCCATCTGCGTTCATAATGTAAATTTCAGTATGGCGTTCAGCGGATAATTCAGAATCATAAACTATTCTTAAACCATCTGGAGACCATCGAGGCGCAGTATCTATTGCATTATTATTTGTCAACTCTATATCATTTGTTCCATCAGAATTCATAACATATATTTCAAATGTATTATATTCCCCTGTATTATAAGCAGAATAAAGAATTTTGCTTCCATTAGCTGAGAATTCAGGACCTTGTTCGTTCTTTTGAGTGCTTGTTATTTTTTGCTGATTACTTCCATCCGTATTAATTGTATAAATTTCGTAATTGCCGGTTTTATTCGAAACGTAGATTAATTTATTTCCATCGGGGGACCATTTAGATTGGTATCCTTCCATTATAAATTTTGGATTACTTCCGTCGGAATTCATTATCCAAATATCTGTTCGGTAATTTTCGCTGGGATATTGCCGGGTAAAAGTTATTCTTGTTCCATCCGGAGACCAGTGAGGAAACATATCGTAAACATTAGCAGATGTTGTTAATCTAGACAATCCGCTCCCATCAGAGTTGAAAGAATAAATAGAAATTGTTGATTGATTTAACCAACCCCAGGTTGCAATTTTCTTTCCATCGGCCGACCAGTTTGGCATATTTAATCCAACACCATTGGCAGACATGAGTAATGTGTTTTCATTACCATCAGAATTTACTGTGTATATTTTGAACATATGCGAACCATCAGCCGGCATGAAAGTAAAAGCAATGTCACCCGGAATTATTGCAACGGGCAATGGAGTAGGTTCGCTGGCTGTTTCTTTTTGACACGATACATTTACAGCAATAGTTATTGCCAATATTATTACGGTTACTATTCTAAGTTTCATAGATAACACCTTTTGGTTATGGATATTTGACGCTAAACTAAATGATTGGTTAAGCACTTTAAAAGGCTTCTTCGTAGGTGGTTAAAATTGAGCGTGAAGTGAGTAAAATAAAATTAAAAAGAAATATTCATTTCATTTACAGACTTAATTATTTCTCCATTTTCTATCAACATTCCTATAATACCAAAGGAAAAATCTCCGGTAGTAGTATTTGAATTTCCACCGATGAAACCGGTTACAAGAATGCCTTTTGAAACTTCTTTCAACAACTGTTCAAAAGATTTAGTACCATATTCAAGAACTATATTTGAGGGTGAAGAAGTTGTAGGTTCTAATCCAAGTTTTTTACCATAATAGTTATCTATAAAGTAATTTTTAAGAACTCCCTTATCAATCATCACCCTTTTTTTTGCGGCTATTCCATCACCATCATATAAACGGGACCCAAGCCCTTTTACAATGAATGGATCATCAATTAAAGTCAGTTTTTCAGAGGCAATCTTTTTTCCCAGCATGCCATCAAGAAAGGAACTCTTCTGCTGAATAGAACGTGCGGTCATTGCGCCGCTGAACATACCAAGCAGTCTTGCGCTTACACGGTTTTCAACAAGCATCTGGTACTTACCGGATTCAATTTTTTTCTGACCGATTTTTCTCAACGCTCTTTGAGCAGCTTCTTTTCCTAAATATTCTGCCGAAGGAATTTCATTTCGCAATCTTGTGGTAACAAAACAATAGTCTTCTGGTCTACCGCCGCCGGAATCATTAACAGTAACTTCAGCGCCGGCACTAAAAGAGGTCCCTTTGCTTTCACCCGTAAATCCATTACTATGAATTCGTGTTGTCTCGTAAAAAGAATCTGAGTAGCTTGAAGTTGATGAAATAATTTGATCACTTACAGCCATTGCAGCTTCTTCAATTTGTGACGCAAGTTTAACTCTATCGGCAGAATCTATCTTTTCATATGATTCATCTCTTAATTTCAAATCCAGTGCTAAATTTGTTGGGTAGTAACTCGGATCAACAAGAGAACGAAATTTATCTGTCGTTAAATATTTCGTTCCGGCAACTGCCTCTTCAATAAATTTTGTTAAAGAATCTTTTCGAAGATCGTTTGTTGAGTGGCTTGAGTATTTATGATTGAGATATACTTGCAAATTTAATCCGTTTTGAGTGGACTCTTGAAGCTTTTCTAATTTTTTATTTCGATACTCAATTTCAATATCGCGACTATTATATATTGAAACTACCGATTCATCTGCTCCGCATTTCAGAGAGTATTTAATAGACCAATCTGCTAGTTCTAATCTTTTTTTATTATCCATTGTAAACTCCTTCTATTTTCTCGAATGAAATTATTAACGTTTAACTCCACCAACAGTAATCTTAGAAACCTTTACTGTAGGTAAACCCATCGAAACTGGAACACCCTGCCCGTTTTTACCGCAGGTACTTTCACCTTCTGCCATCGCAAAATCATCTGCAACCATTACTATATCCTTTAACACTTGCGGACCGTTCCCGATGATATTAATATCTTTAATGGGTTTAGTTAATTTTCCATCTTCAATTAAGAATCCCGATTTAACATAAAAAGTAAAATCGCCGGCACCAACAAACACCTGCCCGTTTGTAAAAGTCTCGGCGTAAATGCCCTTCTTAACACTTGAAATTATTTCTTCTTTTTTGTGTGGACCGGGAAGCATATAAGTATTTCTCATTCTTGGCAGCGGGGCAAACTGAAACGATTGCCTTCTTCCACTTCCAGTAGATTTTTGCTTATAATATTTTGCACTAATTCTATCATGAAGATAACTTTTAAGAATTCCCTTTTCTACCAAGAATGTTTTTTCGGAAAGGTTTCCTTCATCATCAACATTTATTGAGCCGCGTAAGTTTGGATTTGTTCCATCATCAACAATAGTCACAAAATTTTCTGCAACCGGCTTTCCTAACTTATCCGCAAAAATTGAAATGTTTTTTCTATTGAAATCTGCTTCCATTCCATGACCAATTGCTTCATGTAATAATATTCCCGAACTGCCGGCGGCAAGAACAACTTCCATTTCACCAGCCTCCGGTTTAACAGCATCGAACAAAGCTACAGTTCTTTTAACCGGTTCTGTTGCCAGGCGGTTTATATTCTCAGGTGTAAAAAATTCAATTCCGCGTCTTCCCGAAAGATCAAAATAATTTTGTTCCCGTTTTCCATTTTGTTCTGCGCTAACCGAAACGGCAATTTGTCCCATCGGCTGATAATCGTAAGTAATATCTCCTTCCGAAGTTACTACCATTATATATGAGGTATCGTTTGAAAAGGAAACATTTGATTTAATTATGCGCGGGTCGGCGGCAAATACCTTATCATTAATAGTATGCAAATAAGGTATTTTCTTATCTACCGCAATCAATTCCCATGGAGTTTCAATTGGATAGTAGCTGGGAATGTTTTTAAGATTCAGCTTTACGGGGGCAATTTTTTTACTACCGTTTGCAATGTTTGCCGCTGTTTGAGCAGCAAGCTTCATAGAATTTGGAGTAATTTCTTCTGTAAATGAATATCCAGTCTGATCTCCTTTTAATACCCTAATACCAACTCCAAACGCAATATTAGTGTAAGCTCTGTTAACAGCTTTGTCTTCCAATCCTATATAGTTGGAAACTTCATGTTGAAAATAGAGATCGCAATAATCACCTCCGCGTGAAAGAGCTTCCGAAATAACATTCTGAATGATCTTTTCATCAACGCCAAAATGGTTATAATAATCAGACAATTTCATTGTCTCCCCTTTAGAAGGAGCAAATGCTTTTGTTAAATCCCCTCTTAGAAAAGAGGGAATAAATGCAACAGCAACTAATCCTTTCGAACCACTTTCAAGAAATCTTCTTCGAGAAATCGTTTGACTCATAATACCTCCTTTAATCTAATGATGTTATAAATAATTTAGCTAACATTATACTTTATAGTAATTGGTGAATTTGTTTTATAATTATATGGAGAAAAATCTTTTACTTTTTTGATAATAATTTTTATAACAAAAAAATGATTACGAGTCATATAGTGTTAAACTAATTGATTCAGTAAGCAGAATAAAAACACTTTTCGCAAAAGGCGATATTTTTACGCGAACGGCATAATAATTACAAGTATATCTATTAACTATTGGGGGAAAATTTTTACCTTTATAGTGTTGTTATTCTTATTTGTAGAATAAAAAATATCTTAAGCCATTAGAGATTTGAAGAAATGAAATTTAGCAGAACAATTGAAGATATATTTTCCAACCGAAAAAATTATTTTTGGTACGGGCACACAGTATTTTGGTTTATAATACTTGTAGAAAGCACTATGATTAATCCCGAGTCATTAGAAACATTCAGAAGCTTTAATAGAGTATTACTACCAGCTTTATCGGGATTTATTGTTACCTATTTTTTTAGAGTGCTACTTAAAAAACTCCAGGTTCATAGGTATGCTTTGTATTTAATATTCATCGTCACTCTTATATATTCTGTATTAGCTGCGTTAATATGGACTTATTCATATTTTATAATTAGCTACCTAATGAGTGGAGCTTTAGATAAAGTACCGTTTTATTTAATGTCTCACTTTTTTGAAATTAATTTTATTACAATTGCTTTATGGTGCGGTCTTTATTTGGGTTATAAAATTTGGGAAGAGTGGAACAACGAAAAGTACCAATTAGAACACGAGAGGGCTTTATTAAGAACTTCACAATTAGAGATGCTGAAGTACCAGCTTAACCCACATTTTTTGTTTAACACACTTAGTTCTTTGCGCGGGTTAATTACAGCTGAACCAATGAGAGCAAGAGAAATGGTTACACAGATTTCAGAATTCTTACGTTACTCTCTTCTTGAAGGGAAGAACAATGAAGTTCAGCTTATAAAAGAGATTGAGATTATAAAGCTATACTTGAACATAGAGCAAGTAAGATACAATGAAGATTTAGTCGTTGAATTTAATATTTCTCCCGAATCAAAAGATTTTATGATACCAATATTTCTTATTCATCCGCTTGTTGAAAATGCCGTAAAGCATGGTATGCAAACTAGTAAATTGCCTTTAAATATTTCCATCTATTCTAAAGCCGAAAACAGTACACTCACAATTGAAGTTATTAACTCCGGCAAATGGATTGAGAAAGACAAAAAAATCAATACAAATAGTACAGGTATTGGTCTGCAGAATATAAAAAAACGATTAGAGCATTCTTATCTCAATAATCATTCTTTGGAAATGATTAAAAATCAAGATTCCGTTAAAGTAGTAATTAAAATTAATTTTATAAAATATGAGTAAAGAAAACAGATTAAGGTCATTAATTGTAGATGACGAGAAATTTGCGCGAACCGATTTAAGAGAATTGCTTTCTAATTTTCCGACATTAGAGGTAGTTGGAGAAGCTAAAAATTTATCATCTGCTATCGAAATGATTGAACAATTAAAACCAGATTTGATTTTTTTGGATATTCAGTTCCCCGGAGAAACCGGCTTTGATTTGTTTGAAAGAACAGATATAAATGCAAAAGTAATTTTTGTAACCGCTTATGATGAATACGCTATAAGAGCTTTTGATGTAAACGCTTGCGACTATCTGCTTAAACCTGTAAATCCGGATAGACTTGCTTTGGCTATTAAGCGCCTCGAAGAAAACCAGGAACAACTAATACCAAAAAACGTTAAGCTTACCAATGAAGATTCCATTTATCTTCAGATGAATTACAAATACTATTTTGTGCGTGTTGATTCTATCATAAAGATTACTGCTGCCGATCATTATACCGAGATTGTTACAAACAAAGGGCTAAAGGGTTTAACAAACAAACATCTTTGGGAATGGGAAGAAAGTCTTCCGAAGGAATCGTTTGTTCAAGTGCACAGATCAATAATTATAAATATGAATTTAGTTGAACGAGTAGAAAGAGGAGCAAACTATTCCTACTTTTTGATTATGAAAAACATAATTGACCCGATACCAATTAGCAGAAGGTATGCGTCTCAAATAAAAAAAGAAATGGGAATCAAATTATAATCATATTTCATTCTCTTATTCATTTATTAATTCTACTTTAGTTGTTCTGTCCCTATTTTTTATTCGAAACGTAGCTAAAAATGGCTGTCCCTATTCAATACTGCCTCGGCAGTAAAAATTAACATGTTAATAGGAGCTTTTGATTAATTTTGTGTGAGCCGAATTCAATTCTGAAATCTACAAGAAGCATTTTGTCGAATAATGACGTGTCGAAAGCGAATTTTGCTCAAAGTAGTTATAACTGTGGGGGTGGTCAACCAAGGCGTAATGTGGACAGATCTAAAAGGAATAATTAAGCAGCTTTCCTGAAGTAATAGTTGTGCAATCCGTTAGCAACGGATATTCTATCAATTTTACAAATTAACTGGACTGGCATTGTTTCCGGTGAATCCTTTTCCAATCCAAGATAAGTCCGGCGATAATTGTAATAATAAAAATATTCTTTCAGAAGCTTTCGTAAATGATTTTCCTTCATAAAAATCAGATGATCAAGAAACTCCCTTCTAATAGATCCAATAACTCTTTCAACATATCCATTTTACCATGGAGAACGATAAACGGTTACGATTTCGCGAATGCCGAAACCTGCGACACAATCGCAAAATGATTCAGAGAATTTCGTGACTCGGTCTCTGATAAGAAATTTAGGGGCTTCTGCACCATACAAAGCATTTCTGAACTGCTGGGCCGACTATTCTGCCGTTGGATGGGCAGTAACATTGATGTGAATAATCTTTCTCCGATGATTTGAAAGGAAAACCAATACATAAAGAGTTTTGTAATTAATTGTTGGTACAGGTAGAAAATCAATGGAAATAATTCCAGATGCATGATTCAGAAGAAATGTTTTCCATCTTAGACCGGAGGTTTTGCCGGACTTCTTGGGAATATATCTTAGTAAAGTAGATTCAGAAATATCGTAACCGAGTTTTAGAATCTCTCCGTGAATTCTACGAACTCCCCACTGAGGATTCTCATTTGCCATATGTTTAATCAAGTCCATCTGTTCTTGAGGAATCTTTAGTCTTCCGCTGTTCTTTTTACTCTTCCAAGTCCGGTATTATTTTAAACCTTTGCGATGCAATCCGATAACTGTTTCTGGCTTTATAATTACTAGGCTAGTCATCCAACTACTAAAATATCTTCTCATAATTGTAAAAAATTACCTGTCTGGATTTTGAATTTGTAGTTTCTTATTTGAACGACTCAGGATTTCCAGTTGCTTCTGTAGAAAGACAATTTCAAACTGCAACTGAGTCCTAGAGTTAAAGAAATTGATTAAAAATTTGAACATGGTGAGTTTTTACTAAATAATTTATTGAATACAAAAATAGCGAATTCAGGGCGAAATCGTAACTTTGGAGGCGGATGGAGTTTTGAATACCGACAGACAATTATTGGGTAGAAAGTGAATTAGGAGTAAGTAGTAAATTTATTTTTACATTGCCAATTAGTGATGGTAATCCTTTCACCAAAAAGTAAACAAAGGAAAAAATATGTATTTGAATATTTTATATTATTTTGTAAGTTACTATTACAATGATAGATAATCTTATCCATTCTTACCTTTCTAATTATTTAACTTTATGTTTTTTTTATACGGAAAGGAATAAAATATTTTAATATAAATCTGGGGTTAGTATGAATTATTTCATTTCCATAAATAGATATTTTAAAAATGAAAAACGGCATCACTTTTTGATCAAGAAAATATTAATGGTATTGATTATAATGTTTGCCTTGGCGCTGAACGCCTGTTCCACATTTATGAATTCTACTACACAGGAAATTAATATAAAAACAGAACCAGCCAATGCTAAAATAACAATTGATGGAAAGAAATATGGAACGACACCGCAGGTCGTTAATATTGAGCGGGGCAGTAATCATGTTGTGAAATTAGAAGCAGATGGTTTTGATGCTTATGAAATGCAGGTTACACGTAAGTTATCGTTTTGGTTTTGGGGAAATGTATTGAATGGAATTATACCCGGAATGCTAATAGATATGGTAACCGGTGCTATGTATAATCTTCTTCCTGAGGATGTTGAAGTTAGCCTTCAACTGACTCCCAAACCAGAAAAGCCAACAAAAAAATAATTAATCAAAATATTTTATTACTGATAGTCATGGCATTCATCATTTAAAGAACTTTTTAAGATATCTTAGCAAAACATCGGTCAACATAACTCTAACGTATTGCAAGAAAAGGAGTTAACGGAAAATTCAGTTGTTAAGGATTACTTAACAACTGAATCAGATGGCAAACAATATAATGTAACCTTCTATTCGTTAGATATGATTCTTCTGATATATCAACTCAAATGTTTTTTGCAGAAACTCAAAATAAACTTATTTATGCTGTAACCGATAATGCTTTCCTCCCCCCAAAAGTAGACAAAGAGAATAACCAAATTGTTATGACAATTCCATAGAAGAATCGTTTTTCCATACACTGAAGGTTGAATTGATATACACCGGTTGATTTTGAAAACAGAAACATTAAATTAGTGACTTAACTCTTGGTATTCTAAAAAGGGAGAAAGATCAGTCTTCATTTTCTACTGATAAACCACGAGTTTTTAATTGTTCTAATTGTTCACCAAATGAAAGAGCTCTTTTTGTATTTTGGAATTTTTGTATTCAAAGGCTTTTAAACTAAAACGCCCAGCAATTTTAGTTTCTAAAGGGCTTGCCAGGCTTGTTTATTTAAAACTAGGAATTTGTTGTAAAGTCAAAGGAAAATTTGATTTTATATTAATTGTTTACTTTATCACAATGACATCCTTTTATGCCGAAAGTTTAAGGTTTATACCCGAATGTTTTCTCAATCATATCTTTGTCTGATTGTGAGAGAGATTCATATTTTTTTTTATTATTCAATTTTGCTCTTCCTTCAGTTTGAGCAGTAGAAGCTAGATCAAAAAGTTCGATTGAAAATTTTCCCTTTGATGATTTGTATTGAATGAGAACTTCTTCAAATGTGCTTGTGAATTCATAATGCAAATCTGGGTCATCAAAATAAGGGTGAACTAATTTGAATTTACAGTGTTTGTAATCGGCGACTTTAATATCGACAGTATCTTTAGTCCCCTTTTTTAGAAAACCATTGCAAAGACGGCAAGCTAAGACTAAATTATCTCCAACAAAAGTGAACTCCGGATTTAGTTTTGTTCCATCTCTAAGAGTTCCTTTGGGAGCAATATGTTCGATTTCATCATTACTAGTCTCATAAAAGGGTAACCCACAATATGCACAATTACATCCTTGTAGACTTTTTAATGCACTCCTGATGTGAAATTTAAGCCTACTAATTTCTGCTGTATTACCTTTTATTGGATGCTTTTCCCAATATATTCCTTCCCAAGGTTCTATTGATGCTAAAAAATCATTTTGGTTTTGCCAAAAATATATTGAACCCATAATTTGTTTAATCAGCATTAATAATATAATCCCTTACATTATCTAGAATAATGTTAAGCGGGTCCATTTCGTCGAGTTTATAAATTTCGATTTCTTTATAGAGTAATTTTATACTATCTATATCATTAGATTTTTCTGAAATTAGTCTAAGTATCTCTCTTAGATGTTGTTCAAAGTAATAGTTTCTAGTAGTTCTTACATTAAAAATCGAATATAATATATTCTCAGCAGACCATCCATATGTGTTTTGGGGTAATTCAACAGCTTTTATTTTTCCTTCTGTATCTCTTTTTAGACCAACTAAATACGAACTTGATGGTTCAAGATCGGATACCATAAAGTGAGAATGTGACGCAATTATAAATTGGCAACTTGGATAACCTTTGAATATCCTCTTTAAAAAATTAATGTATTTCATCTGCCAATTGGGATGAAGACTTATGTCAGGTTCATCAATACATATTAGTGAATTGTTCTGAATATTGGCTAATAATCCAATCATTGAAATAATAAAATGATACTCCCCTGAACTACTATCATTCAACGAATAGTTGGACTGTTTTTCTAGTTCTATTCGAGGGCTTCTTAATAAGTCCAATTTGACTAATATATCTAAAAATTCTTCTTTTTCAACTAATGTGGAGTCTTCAAAAACATCAAACTTTAAATCCTTACCTTTTTCGTTTAGTTGCGAATTTATCGCGAGTACATTAATAAATGCTAACAGAGGTTTAATAATATCCTTATTCCTAGCTATATTTTCTCTATAATAACTTATACTAAAAGGTTCAGTTTTTCTATTTCTACTCTCACGCCATGAATTAAAAAAACGCTCAAAACTTTTTTCAACTAGCTCGCCGTTAAATATATGTTCCCTATATCTAATTGCATAAATAATCTTTAGGCTTTTGGAGTACCCTAAAAATTGTAGAAGTTCAGATAAAGAGAAAATGAATTTTTGATGATCAAGATTATGCACAATATTGTTCACGGTCATCTTTTGTATTGCTTGTGTTCCAGAAGAACCCGGACTGCTTCTCAACCCAAGATATTTATAGATATGATTTGGTAAATTATCAGAAAATACAAATTTATCATTAAGTAAAAATACGGAAGCTATAACTGTCGAAGGTAGTTTAATTTGAGAGAAATGGGTTGTTTTCTCATTTATTTGAAGTTCCCCCAGGTTGTCATATTTATTAAATTTATCTACATTTCGTTTATTTGTGTAAAAGTACTCTTTTTCATCTAACAAGTATTTAATCGAGTATCTGCTTTTTACATAATCTTTACGACTAAGATTTAATTCTTTATTAAATCCCTTATTACTTTCTAATAATTCTGTGTTTTCGTAAAGTGTTCTAAAAATATTTGTCACTATCCTTAGAATCTCACTTTTACCAGTCCCATTAGGACCTATTATAACAGTCGAATATGGGTGACTAGATTTCACGTCTTCGTTAGTTGAAAAGTCAACAGATAAATCCCCTAAAAAGGGGTGATTATGGAGTTGCAATGATATTAGTCTAAACATCTTTAATAAGCTTTAGTTTGAAAAATAGTTTTGTAATTATTATCATCTTGGATTCCTCTTTTTGTGTTCATCAGCATCATTTCCTTTTAAAGAAACAGTTTGATTTCCAGCTCTTACATAAAATTTATCATCATCTAAATAATACCATTTGTGCTCTGCTTTATTTACAGAAATTTGACAAAGAGTAAATCCAACTATTTGGGAAAATGTTATTTCTAATAGCCCAACAATACTTCTTGAGATATGAGATTCAATTATATTTCTGAGATATAACTCATATATATCTATATTATCACTCTCAATTTTCACTCCAATTAAATAGTAGTTTCCATATTCAGCGAAATGGATATTACTCATTTGCTCTGATGAGAATTTGTCTTTTTCTAGTGCACCAATTACAATATCACCTCCTGATGAATTGAGAAAAGCAACAATTGTTTTTAGAACACCGGCTATTGCGATCTGATTGGACGAGGTAGTTTTTCCATCTCCTCTTAGCAAGCGATTAATATCAAGTTTGCAAGAACCTTTTATTTCAAAATTAGTAGATTCCTCATTTAAAAGTAGTTCTTCAATATAATTTTTTTTTATTGGCTTATTTTCGTTCTTAGGAAGACACACTATTCCTTTTACAGTTAAATGACATGCAAATGGACCAAATAGAGGACGGTCTCTCAATGGCCCGACTGTTGGATTTTCCATTTCAATGTATCCAAGTTTCCATATTTCATCTAGAACGTGAATTACTTGTGATTGATTCATACATCCAAGCCGCGCAATTAAATGCTTAGTATTGCCCTCAACAGTTTCTAATGATAATTTAGATACTAATCCAATCCAGCCTAATAGAATATTAATTTGTTCATGGACAGAAGGTAGTTTTGTTTTTTCTAATAAACCATCAATTTCACTTTGTTTAAGTAAAATAGGGTTTTCTTTATCTTGGTGAATTCGCACATAGTAACTTATTTTTTGTTTAGTTACTGGATCATTGATAATTGGAGTAAATCTGTATGCCATATAAGTAATCGAAAATAATCCACAATTGTCACATGAATACGTACGTGCATTCCACTCTGTTTTCAGAGGGTAAGACTCAGAAGTCTTTATACCACATAAGGGGCAATTATTTTCTGGAAACTCAGTATTAGGATGATTTGCATTCATAAATTATTACCAATTTTGCATTAAAATATGTTAATGTGATCTTTCACCCGTTGACAGTAATAAGAGTTAAGACACTAATTTAATGTTTTTCTCATTAAATTCAATCAGTGTATTGTACTTTATTTATGAATGTATCCTCTGTCGAATGTATAATATTACGATATTCTCCGAAAAATCTCTGTTGGATCCTCTTCACGTCTTAAATAATCTCTGGTGTAAATCCATTCAACCTCCAGAGTATGGGAAAGTGATTCTGTTTCGGTATTTTTATAAGAATTTGGATTTTGTCTTTATCTGTTGTTGGGGGATGATTACTTGCCTGAATTAGTAATTATGCAATCCATTTGCGACAAGTATCCGATCAATCTGACCAATTACTTGAACATGGCCGTTTTCAGGAGAAACTTTATTCTTAACTAAGAAATACTTATCTTTGGCGTAAGTAACGGTAAACGTAATTATGATTCTTTCTTTTGGCGATAAGGATACTAAATCTATTTGGAATGGAATTCGAGTGAAAAACTTGCCTATAGAAATTCAAACTATCGGAAGAAGAAAGCTAAGAATGCTAAATAACTCGCAAACGATTTCAGACTTAAGAATACCACCTTCCAATCGACTTGAAAAATTAAGTGGTAAGTTTGATGGATTTCACAGCATCAGAATTAATGATCAGTGGAGAATAATATTTAAGTGGATTGAGGGTCAATCGGAAGAAGTAAAAATTATTGACTATCATTAAAAAGGAAAAGAGATGAAAACTTTAGCAAATGTGCATCCGGGAGAAGTTCTTAAGGAAGAATTTTTAATACCGATGAACATAACAGCATATAAATTATCTAAAGATTTAGGTGTTCCACAAACAAGAATTTCTGCAATACTAAAAGGCAATCGAGGTATATCAGCAGATACGGCACTGAGATTTAGTTTATATTTTGGAAACTCCGCTAAATTCTGGCTAGGATTACAGAATGATTTTGAACTCGAGGATACTAAAAGAACAAATCACAAAGAACTTAGAAAAATTAAGAAAAGAAGAGTTTTCGCAGATTAGGACATATTTGATATTTATCCAATTCCAAATTATATAGTCCTATAAATATTTTAAAGACTCTCTTCTCAAAAGCAACGCAATGAAATACGGTCAGCAAGAATATTGATAAACAACGTTCTTGCTGTTCGTTCATGGCACTCTTTCTAAACTCTAATTTTCTATTTATTTAAACGGAGTAAGGATATTAATTATATCTCCTATCACTTGATCTGTAGGATAACCTTCCATAGAGTTAGTTGTAAGTATTACAGTAATTTTCTTTATTGGATTATGCCATATCTGACTATTATAACCAAAAATCGCACCTGGATGTCCCACCCAATCTAAAATTTTCTCAAGTCCAAAACCGGAATATTTAAGACCAGGGCTATCTGAATCAACCCATCCATATCTTTCATTTTTCATTTTTTCTGAAAGTAATTTTCTTTCACCCAATTCTTTTGCCCATATTTTAAGATCGGAAATATTTGAAATAAGTATTCCTGCAGCATCTCCCCATGATGGATTGTAGTTTGTTGCATCCATTAATACATTATTTTCAAGTGAATAACCGTGAGAATATGGAAAAGGTAAATAGCGAGTTTTAGGCCAGAATGTGTTTTTCATTCCTAATGGCTGAAATATTTTTTCATTAAAAACATCTATTATTTCTTTTCCAGTTACCTTCTTAATTAATAATCCTAAGACAAGGAAGTTGGAATTATTGTAATAATACTTAGTGCCCGGTTCATATTGTATCGGATTATTGAAAACTATTGCGGCAAGTTCTTCGGGAGTATAAACCTTTTGATAATTAGAATTAATTAATGATGTGTACCAATCAAAATCTGCTGTATAATCATACAAGCCACTTGTCATATTCCCGAGCATTCGAATTGTAATCTTATCGCCACTTGGAATTTTATATTCGGGGAAATAAAAAGAGATCGATTTATTCACATCTATTTTACCTTCATCAGCCAATATCAGAACTGCTTCGGCGGTTATTGTTTTTGTTATGCTTCCAATACGCCAATAGTTATTAATATCCATTGGTTCACTCGTTACTAAATTACTTACGCCGCGAGTTATATATAAATCTTCTCCTTCAGTACCAATATATGCCATAATTCCGGGGGCTTGCGATTTCATCATTATTTTATCGATAGCAGCCTGCAATTTTTCAATCTTTTCATCTGTCAAAAATGAGGGTTCCGGTTCGGTTATACTATCTGTACATGAATTGGCAAAAACAATTAAAAAATATGAGAATAAAATGGTGATGAACAATTTACTTTTTTTAGCATACATAATTCCCTCTGTTCAAAATTAGATTAATTTATATTTTTAAAGAATCGACTCAATCAAGTATTGCAGCAAATGCTTCCATGGCATTTTGTGCCGGAAGGTTGATAGCTGAATTAGTTGTAATAATAATTGTTATTTTTCTTCCCGGGTTTACCCATATTTGAGAATTGTATCCTTCGATAATTCCGGGATGCCCAATCCAGCCATTTAGATTTTCGAGACCAAAACCATATCCACCCATATTCCATAAAAATCTTTCATTTTTAGAACTTTGGGAAAGTAGGTTTCTTTCAATCAGCTCTTTAGACCAAATTTGTAAATCCTGCAGATTAGAAATGAGCATACCGGCAGCATCTGCCCAGGAAGTATTCCAATTTGTACAATCGATAAATGAATGGCTACTACGTGAATAAGTATAGCCATGAGAATATGGATATGGTAAAAATTGAGAAAGAGGCCAGTGAGTATTTACTAACCCAAGTGGTTGGAAAATTTTTTCGCTCAATACATCTCTCACTTTTTTTCCAGTAACTTTTTCGATTAACATACCAAGTAAAACAGTATTGGTATTGCTGTATTCGTATTGAGTTCCGGGAGTAAAATTCAATTCAGGTCTGTTCCCTGCAATAGCAACAAGCTGCTGGGGAGTATATTTTGTTTCTCCATTTGTTGCATACCATGACTCAAAAAATTCCATAGAATCTGTATAATTGAAAAGTCCGCTTGTCATATTCCCGAGCATTCTAATCGTTATTTTATCGGAGCCATTAGGTAATTTTATACCGGGTAAATAAGACTGAATCGATTTATTAAGATCAATTAATCCCTGATCTACAAGTATAAGAACGGCTTCGGTTGTGAATGTTTTTGATATACTGGCAATTTTAAAAGTGTTATTAATACTCATAGGTTCATTAGTAGTAATATTACTTACACCACGAGTAATTGTAAATGCTCCTTCTCCTTCCACTGCTATATAAGCAGCTAAGCCAGGCGTATTGTAATCCCTTATAATATTATCGGCGGCTAACTGAAGTTTAGCAATGTTTTCATTAGTTAGTATGCTTAATTGAGGTTCAACAAATTCATCTTTGCATGAGAAAATTATTATCGGGGATATTATAACTAAGAGTAAATAAAATAAATTTCCGCAGCATTTAGATATCATATTGCGCGCCATAATATAGTTCCTATTCGATATATTTTTATTTAATTGCAAAAAATTAAAAAGCTAAATCCAATTCAAAAATCCATTGATATTCAGGCGAAGTTCCTGTCATAATTTTTGATGAATATCTGAATTTCAGAGGAAGTAAATACTGTATTGGAACTCTTAGCCAGATTGGCCACTCCTGATATTGTATTCCTATTAAAGAGCCAAGTTGAAGACCTATCGATGGAGTAAATAAAAAATGATCTTCTCCCGGAATATTTTTGCTCACATAATAACCCATTGGACCTACTATTCTAGCAGTAAATGAATGGGCTTTAAACCATCCGGCTTCAATAAATCCATAAATACCTAAAAACCTACTTTCAGAAATCCATAAATCGAAGTCATAAGACAAACCACCTTTTAGAATGTGTGCCCATACATTTTGATCTTTAGCTTTTAATAAAGCAAATGAAGCTGTCGTTCCAAACCAGTAATCCATATTCCAAGCTTTTGTTCCGTCATAATTATAATTATAAGAATAGATTTCAGAGCCGAATACAATTCTTAAATCATACTCATGCCAATTTGTTTTTTGCGTAGGGTTACTAAATCCGAGAGAGATTGAATTAGCAACTCTGCTGCGAACAAAACTCCAGTTTGCAAGAAGCGAAGTATTTTTTTTAATCTCATCAATGTTATTATAAGGTAAATTAAATTCTCTCATGTCAGTATTGAACGGTATCGGGATATAAGTAAGTGATTTGTATTCAGAGATAAAGAATTTTCCAACTGTCATGTTATCATCAGGAATTCGGTCAAATATTTGTTTACGGTTTATATCTTCAGAGGCAAATTTAAATGCAGAGAATAAATCTCCAATTGATTCTGTAACTGCATCAATAATTCTTTCTGTATCTAATGAATTCTCGGTATAAATTATATCTGAATAATCTGATGTTGTCTTCCAAAAGGAAAACCGGTTGTTCAATGAACCATCTCCATATTGTCTCCATGTTTCACCTCTAAGGTTTGCAACATGAACCCCTTCCTCATTATAAAAATCATGTAAAGCCCTGTTATTAATTGCACCACTAAGTATGGAACGGTTTACAACCATGTGCCCTGATGCGAAAATATCTTCCAAAAAATGATCTGCATAAGAATTAAATATTATTGCGTAGTAAATAAACAATTTGGATTTTTCTACATCGCTAGTAAGATATGCCCCTGCTTTTTCAGCAAGGTAAATTGCAAAAGTATGTAATGAAGCATATTTGTTGATGGAATTTGTGTATTTCAATTCACTCATAACAGTATCGGCAGCCGATGGTGTTTCTAATTTAATGATAAGCTTCTTATCGAATTCAGATAGTTGTTTTAAGAATGGTGTACCATAATCATGAAAGTGCGATAAATCTGTTAGGGCGAGCAAAAGATACTTAAAATCTTTGCTTAATACATCCATATTAGCAGCACCCGTTTCATAGTTGGAAGAGTAATCACTCTGCAATTTTACAATTCTATTAAGTACTGAGGAGCGGTATCTCAAAAACTCATTCAGGTTAAGAGGGTTATCGGTATGATCACCAGATAATCCATTAAGAGTTCCGTAAGTAATAATGTTGTCTTCATGGGAGAGATTAAAGAAATAAGGGCTTTTCATCTTCGAATCGTATTTCATTTGTAAAAAATTTTCGAGAAAGAGAGAAGATTCGGATGAATTTTTGAAGTATCCTGATTCGATCAGTTTTTTAATTAGTTTAGAAAAGGCGGCATCGCCAAGTTCTTTGTGCTCATTAAAATCCCAGGAATAACTAATCGATGTTGCAAATAGAACTATTGCTAATATCTTGAATAAGAGTTTCATTTGAACTCCAATTACAGACTTTTATATATATAATCACGAATTATTCAAAGTATCTTATGCGTATATAATATATTAGTAGCCTCTCATAGAACACTCTTAAAATTGATACATAGCAAATAGTTTCACGGAATGGTTTTTTTTCTTCCTCCATAAATACAATTAATTATTTTAAATTGCTCATAAATTCTTTAGCTATTTAAACCAAATAATGCTGAATTGTGTCCAATAAACAGAATACCGAAAGCAAAATGAAAAAACAATTGAATCAAATAATTTTCGTATCAATAATGTTGATTAGTCTTGTATCATTAATGAAAGCGCAGACATATAAAATTGTTGGCACGGGTCAAACAAAGTATTACAATAATACCGGAGAAATTACTTCTCCTGCAAAAGGTGAAGCATATTACGGTCAAGCGGCATTCTATCCTGGAAATATTCCCAGTTATACCGATAATGGTGATGGAACAATAACGGATAATGTAACTAGCTTGATGTGGGTAAAAGATCGTGGTTCATTAATCTCATGGTCAAATGCTATTGAAGGTGCTTCAACAAATAGAACAGCCGGATATTCTGATTGGCGTATGCCAACAATCAAGGAATTATACTCACTTATTCAGTTCAGTGGAGTGAATGGACCTGATAATACGGTTGTTACTGGTTTTGTTCCCTTTATTAATACAACCTACTTTGGGTTTGCCTATGGAGCAGGTGGTTCGTCAAGTACAGGAGAGAGAATTATTGATTGCCAGGATTGGTCAGCAAATAAATATGTAAGCACAGTAATGGGTAATCAGCCTGCAATCTTCGGGGTCAACTTTGCTGATGGTAGAATTAAAGGATATAACGAATTAATTCCAAATACAGGTGCAAAAAATACCAAATATGTTCGTTACGTCAGAGGTAACCCAAACTATGGTAAAAATAATTTCAAAGATAATGGTGATAATTCCGTTACCGATTTGGCAACAACCCTTATGTGGTCCAAGGATGATAGTAAAATTGGATTAGACTGGCCTGGAGCATTAGCTTGGGTTCAAGCACAAAATGCTGCAAATTATCTTGGTCATAACGATTGGAGGTTACCGGATTCAAAGGAGCTTGAAAGTATTGTTGATTATACACGTTCACCTTCTACAACTAATTCACCTGCTATTGATGTAACATTTTTTAATACTACTTCTATCACAAATGAAGCTGGACAGACGGACTATCCATATGTCTGGACAAGTTCAGTTTTAATTGACGGTGGACCAAATCCATCAGGGATTTACATTTCTTTTGGCAGAGCAATGGGATATATGAGTGTATTTGGAGGTTGGGTAGATGTTCATGGGGCAGGCACACAAAAGTCTGACTTAATGGTTGGTAATCCTGCAAATTACCCTTCTGGTCGAGGTCCTCAAGGGGATGCAATAAGAATTTATAATTACGTTAGATTAGTACGGACTGATAATACAGCAACAAGTATAAAAGAGAATCAAACTTCGGACAATTCGGTACCGGATGCCTTTTCATTATATCAGAATTATCCCAATCCATTTAATCCAACTACTCAAATAGTTGTAAACATTCCGAAAAGTGGGGATTATACACTAACGGTGTTTAATGTTTTGGGTCAAAAGGTTGCAACACTTTTAAATAACCGCATCTCTAATGGCACTTATACCTTTAACTTTGATGCTTCAATCCTTCCATCGGGAATATATTTATACAATTTACGAGGTAATAATTTCAATCAAACTAAAAAAATGACGTTAATGAAATAATCGCGAAACAAAAAATGTAATTGCCAGTTTCTAAATTAATTTAAAAATCTTACGCTGTGATTTGACCGTTGTTTCTGTCTTATTAATTAGTAGCTTGTCTATCCAATTGGTAGAAATACTTATCTTAAGCTACAAGAACCAAATTTGAATTAAACAACCCCATACTTATTTCGATAGTTAATATGAGGTATTGTTTTTATATTAAGTTATGATTCTATATACATACTAAGCTAAATTGATCTTTACTCAATCATTTTCTTCTATATACAGTTGAATAAAATTTGAATCTTTTAAAAGTCAGTTGAATAAATAGTTGGGAGTATGTATGTCAAAATTAATAAACTCTATTAGTATTACAGTGGGAACCTTAGGAATATTCTTTGGTTTTTTCTTCCTTTCAAATGATCCTTTTTTATCCTTAAGAATTATAACTATCACAACGGTTGGGATTGTTGGTGTACTCTCCTTTATACGCCATTTTGTATTTCATAAAGAGGATGCAAAAAGACTGGGATGGGAAACAGAAAAACCCGATTGGATGTTTGAAGTAGGATTTGCAAATCTTTCCTTTGGGTTTATGGGAATTACATCAGTTTTTTTTGGGTGGGGTGTAGAAACCCTTTCTCTAGTACTTCTTGGTTATGCAGTTTATCTTTTTCAGGCAGCTCTTTTGCATGGTTACAGATATTTTACTGACGAAACAAAATTAGCATCTCGATTGTGGAGAAGTTGTTTATTAACTTTTTTTTATGTTAGTATGATGACATTTTTTGCCCTTCAGGTTCATTTAAACTAAGAGTAGAAAATAAATAAAGTATATGCTTTAAAACTTTTTATCTCATACAAAATTAAAAGAAAATTATGAACAGATCTCCACAACATATATTTAAGCAACTTGTTACAATTATACTTTTTTTAGTAGCTCCTAATTGTTTCGCTGGGGATACATTAAAAGTTGCAGGGATAGAGGGATTATCTTTTCAATTAGCTTCTTCTGATTATCAAGTTACAATCACCAATTCTTTCAATCTCCATAAAATGAAGATTCAGCCGAAAGGTCTATCACTTCATTATAAAAATTCCGATAAATCTTTTGAGCTATTCGGCATAGCAAAAATGATTTTCGAAGAAGATACTCTTTCTATTATTCTTGGTAGTGCAAGTTTCCCGGGACTAAGAATATCTCATGGAGTAATAGATACAATAAATATATCTATCGATGGATCGTTTTCTATAAAGAAATTAAGTATGAAACCTAACGGATTAACCTTTGTATATGATAAGGCGAAATCTCAGTATAAAATTTATGGTGGTGTTGAATTTGATATTGATAAAGATACCATTAAAGCTGAATTAGGTAATGCTACAAATCCGGGTATTGAAATTATAGATGGAAATATTGATCACATAAATGCTTCTATTTCAAGTCATTTCGAGTTGAAGAAGTTGACAATTGAAACTGATTCACTTGGAGTTGAATGGCAGAAAGCGGAGGATGAAAACGTTTTTCACTTTTTTGGAAAAGTAAAAATTGATATTGATACTAATAAAATAGCTTTTGATTTTGGCAATTCTTCCCATCCTGGTCTAATACTGAAAAATGGTAAAATCGACTACCTTAAAATTTCCACAACGGATGATATACATTTTGCAGGATTTGAAGTTGGGACTAAAGACCTAACTATTGAGTACTCTAAGTCTTTATATCATTTGTATGGAAAAATATTTTTAAAAAAAATGTGGAGTGCTGAAATTGATTTAGGATCAAGTGCAGATTCCTCTGGTGTTACATTAGACCTTACAGTAAAACCAGCAAAACTAACCATTTCACATTCTTCTTTTGAACTTGCTGATATAGATCTTGGTCCCATTACTCTTAAGGATTTAAAAATATCCTTAGATCAAAATAAAGTATCTGAGGCTGATTTAAAAGTTGATTTGCCTCCCGGATGGGAAATTGCAGCAAAGATGAAATTTAAATTCGTGAACCATGTGTTGGATATTGATGCAATAGATATTTCTTGGGAAGCACTTAAGATAGAAGAAGCAATTGAAATTCCCGGAACTGGTGCTTTTGTTACCAAACTCGAAGGTGGGCTATTTGGAATTGAGGATCCACATGAATTTACAGTTGTAGGGGATATTGCTATTGCATTTGGTGGACCCTTTAATATTTCCGGAATAGGTGAAGTTTCACTATTATATCTTGAATCTGGTATAACATTATCGCGATCGGAACTGAAAATTAATGCCGATGCAAAATTGGGAGCTTATAAAAAAGATGGCGATTGGATCCCCGTATTAGGTGATGGTCATATAACGCTTGATCTTAAATGGGGACAGTATTATTCTATATATGGAAATCTAAATATTCCTTCTAATCCATGGACAATTCTGAAAGCTGATTTAGAAGCGCAACTTTCACAAAGCGGCGCATTCAATGCTCATATTGGTGTATCATTACAAATTCCAAAAAAAATTCCACTTGTAGGGGGACATACTTTTGCACAAGCTGATGGTGTAATTCATTATGATAAATTTGATCCTTCAAGTTATGCTGCGGGTTGGGCTAAAGTTAATTTAGGTTTCTTCACTTGGTTCGGTGGTGTTAAATATAATTTTGCTTCGAAAAATTATTCCACTCTTGGAGCTAAGCAGATAATTGAAGCTTCTAAAATTTCTAGTACAGTCGAATCCTCTCATAGCACTTCGGGACCCGGATTTTTACAAGAACACATTAAAATAGTAATTGATGATTCTCCCAATTATGTTAAAATAAAACTTAAGTTTAAACCTAGGTCAACAAGGAATGGATTCTATACTGAAGTTGATGGTCCGCTTGGAATTGGAAAATTTAATTTGGCTCCCATTTATTTTGTTTCCAGTATAGATAAAATAACGCAAGCTGGAATGGATATTACGACTATTCCCACTTATCAAATGCAGATGTTTTACAATGTTGATAGTCTGACTTTTTACATAATGGCTCCCGGTTATAAGGAAAATCAAAAAGCTACACTTCCTAATGCAGAATACACTGCTTGTGTTAATCATTTTGGAGTCAATCAAATGATTGATTCCTTTGAAGTTCATAAAATGTATGTCTCTCCATTTGTTAGCTGGGCTAAATTATCTCTCAGCATCAATCCTTTTACTGAAGGACCTTTATTGAACATTTTATCAAATATAAATCTTAATTATAGTGTAGCTTCCCAAGTATATAATAATGATTCTACTGTTGTTAATTTATTCTATACAAAACACAAAAATGAAAATGGGAAGCTCATAAAAACGGTAAAATATTCGGATTATTTTGTTAGCAACACTTCTGATGGTGAATATTTACAAATAGAAAATATTAATTTCCCGGATGATATTGTGAGTGGTGATAGCTTGTATCTTTATTTCTCTTTAGATGATCGAATAAATGCACCATATAAATCTTCTCCACAATATATCAACTATACAACTCCAATTTCAGCTAAATTAAGTATAGCGGGACAGCCTGATTCATTAGCTTCGGGAATTGAAACACAACTATATATTCAAAATCCTTCAGATAGAAATTGGTATTTAGCCGATAGTCTTAAAAGATTTACCAATTACAAAGGGGAGGTTTCATTCCCATATTGCGTGCGTGCAAACACTATTATAAAATTAGTGTTTGATGTACCAGTTGGATATGAAGAAGATCCAGCATCGCCATATATAAGTGGTGGAGAAATTCTTATATCGGATAATAATTCTTCATGTGAGATTAATGAAGAAATAATTCTAAGAAAGATAAATACATACGGAGTTTCATATGTACGTTAAGAAAATTATTTTCATTTTATTTCTGTTTGCGGGGTTTTTATCCGGAGAAGGAAAAATATCGGGAACATCATCCAAATCTGCTCCTGCCAATAGTCTTTTTGGATACGCTGTTTCGGTTTATGGAGAATTTTCTGCAGTCTCTGCTCCATATGAAACTTATGATAATATTACATCTTCAGGCGCAATTTATATATATAAATTAAAGGAGTCGAAATGGAAGTTTTTCCAAAAAATTACTCCTTCTGATCCATCTCCAATGAAGTTGTTTGGCGTTGCACTCAAGATGGTCGGAAATACTCTTCTTGTTGGTGCTCCTAATGATAATATAAAAAGCGGTTCAGCTTATGTTTTTAAGTACAACGGTGAGTTGTGGATTGAAGAAAAAAAAATAACTCCTAAAAATCCGATAATGTTCCAATGCTTTGGCACTGCTCTGGATTTAATACCTGGTTTTGCAATAATCAGCTCTGTAAGTTCGGAAAATAATAATGCTGCTTCCGGGACTGTTTATATCTATCGCATAACATCAAAAGAATGGATTGAAGAGGCGAAAATTATTTCTTCAGTTAATGATGATAATGATCTTTTCGGTGAATCATTGGCAATTGTTTCACCTGATCAATTCATTGTTGGATCTCCACGATCAAGTGCCTTTATTGAAAATGGTGGTGCGCTATTTTGCTTTAGAAATACTTCCAGCGGTTGGAAATCACTTCAAACGTTGAATTCTGCTTATCCAAGAAAAGAAGGATTGTTTGGTTGTTCAATGAGTTATTCTAAAAACAAACTTATTGTAGGAGCTATGCAGGAAATTGTAGATTCGTCTAATTCGGGGGCTGCATACATCTATAACATAAATGAACAGGGTGAGTGGCAATTTGAAAAAAGATTAACTCCAGAAAACCAAAAAAAACAAGACTATTTCGGAATGGCTGTTTCTCTTGAAGAAGATATTGCTATTGTTGGTTCTCCTAAATGGGATAAAGGTAAATTAAAAACTAATAACGATATGGGATGTGCCAACGTTTTTTCTAATTCAGATAGTGGTTGGGTTTCAATTGGTAGAATTGTCCCTGAGGATGGAAGAGAGGATGATCATTTTGGTATGGCTATTTCTTCTTTCGGAAGTAATCTTTTTATAGGCTCAAGGCTTGATGATGTTGATGCCATCAATAACGGTTCAGCTTATTCTTTTAATCTAATGGAACAGTTTCCCTCTCTTAGACTCAAATACATACCGGCATCATTTGAGTTATACAATAATTACCCTAACCCATTTAATCCGGTAACTACAATCCGGTATGATCTTCCGGTAACTTCTCGGGTGAATATTACGGTATACGATATTTTAGGAAGAAAAATAATTGAGCTTATCAACTCAGAGATGGAAGCCGGGAAACAACAAGTTGTTTGGAATGGAAAAAATTCCTATGGTTCTGAAGTTGCTTCCGGAATATATTTATATAGATTAACTACATCTAAGTTTTCAAATGTGAAAAAGATGATTTTAATCAAGTGAGTAACTTTCCATATTCCATACTCCATCCGGATTATTCAATTGAAATGAATTCCAATCCGTTTTTGATAAAATATTACAACTCAAGTTTATTTCATTAAAATCATTTTCTTGGTTTGTAAATAATTACCGGCTTGAATTTTATAGATATATATTCCGCTTGAAAGACTACTTCCATCAAATTTTACTTCGTGAGCACCTGCAGTTTTATTCGCATTTATTAATGTTGCTATTTCTTTTCCAATAATATCGTACACTTTAATTGTTACCAAACTATTTGTTGGTAGTTCATATTTTATTGTTGTAGATGGATTGAATGGATTCGGATAATTCTGCATCAACGCAAACTCAGTTGGTAAAATCAAATTTTCGATTTCTAATCTCTCAATAGCACTATCTGATATTCTAAGGATTCCACCACTTTTAACTATCTGATTTAATAATCTGCCTCCTAAATTATCTTTTATAATTACATCTCCTCCGGTTACTCTTATTATAACCGGATATTCTGCACTGCTTATTAGCATTTCGGACTTTCCGTCTCCCCACATTTTAACACTTCTATCACCTGCCCACCTTAAATCACATATACCTTGTGGAGGTAGAGGTGGTAAATCATAATTGTTTAGTGTTCTTGTGCTATTAGTCAGAATTAGTTCACTGCCTCTTCCTTGAGCATCTGCTACATTAAATCTAACCCCTTCATTATAATCTATTTTTTTATCTTCGTTTAATTTAGATAATAAACTTGAAGAGCTTCCATTTGGGTTCGTAAGATTTATCACACCATCTTGATTTAACTTTATCCAATATCCCTGACCCTTTTTTAATGTATCGGTTGATATGTATCCACTCTGTTTACTATATCCATAATAATTTGATATTACAATATTATTTGGAGTTGTTGATAATCCGTTAACAGCTAAATCCTTATCATATCCTCCTATCATATTCCAGCCGCTTTTTAATCCTGATATTGAATTCAATCCTGCCGGTTCGCCTTTTACTATGATCTTTGTAGTACTATCATATTTAACCCAGTAACCGTTTCCCAGTTTTAATGTATCAATAGCTTTATAACCATTTTTAAATTCATATACAGAGGATAATGCATTTGGGAACGTTTTTGTAGTAATCATATCAGGTACTTTTACCGGCATTGAAATCATATTCCATCCACCGGATAAATAAATTGATTGTTCGATCAGCGGATTTTGCCAAGCTAAGAAAGGATAACCATTGTTAGTCGCTAATTCTATATTCCATATAGAAAAATCCCATCCTGCAGAACTAAAAGTAGTATTTGTTTTCATTTCTGATGTGGTCTTCCCGATACCAAGACCATTATTAAATGAAGAATTTGAATTAACCGTTTTATCCCAAAAAGAATTGGTAATTGAACCATCATTATTACCACCTATAAGTCCGCCACAATACAAGGGAACTAAACTTACAATGCCGTTACTGTAGCAGTTACTTACAGACCCACTTAAAATTCTACCGATTAATCCGCCAACATTATAACTGACTCCAGTTACATTGCCGGTACTGTAGCAATTACTCACACTATTATAAGAAAGTAATCCGATTAATCCGCCAATATAAATACTACCATTAACACTGCAAGTGCTGAAACATTTGCTTACAATAGAATAACTATTTCCAATTAGCCCGCCAACATAGCTCATGCCACGGACAATGCCGGTACTGTAGCAATTGGTTATACTCGTCTGAGCAGTAAGCGCAATTAACGCACCAACATATTCTTTCCCGTAAACATTCACATTGGTTAAGCCTAAATTTTGAATTGTTCCTCCCTCGGTGCAATAAAATAGTCCTTGATAACTTACATTTGGGTTATTAATATATAAATGATCTATTACGTGACCATTCCCATCATAATTACCTTTAAAATTATAACTGCGATTCCCAATAGGTATCCATCCGATTCCTGTATTGTAAGGTGCAACATTTAAATCAATAATATTCATCTGTTTAAATATTTATTGGTATATAAATTTCCCCCATTTACATTTGTAGCAATGGCTGCCAGATGATCTGTAGTTGAAATCTGATATGGATTACTTTGGGTTCCATCACCTGCGCCATATTGTGCCCAATTAATAACAGGAAATAAAAGAGAACAGACAAATAGAATTAGGAACAATTTACGCATGACACACCTTTTAGGTTTAATAGAATATATTGTGAATTTTACAATATGAAATATAATAAAACTTATTTGTCCTAAAAAAAAGAATTAATATCATGGGTCAAAATACTTTTCTAAATCATATATTTACTTTTACAGAATTCTTGAATTACCACTTTATTAAAACCGGAAAAGTTATTTATGAAAAAAAGACTTGTTTGCCTTATATTAATTACACTTTCTATTTCGTTTGCTTCGAAAAATCTTGCTGCCGATAAATCGGGCACAACAAAATTCTCTGAATTGGGGGAAGTTTTGGAAAAAACTTTATCAAAGCTCGGAGACAAATCTCCTAACGATATTATACTAATTGAAACGTTGAGCGAAGCCAATACTATGATAATCGGGGACAAGACTCCTGACGATAAAAAATTGGGCGAAATGATGGTTATTCTTGCAAAAGGTACCAATTCAACGGAATTGTTTTTTACAAAATTTTATAAGACCAAAGCATGGGATGCAAAGCGAAGCGTTCCTATTCCTGGCGATATGCAAACATGGACTCTCTCGAATTTTCAACCTGCAATGGATGCTTCAACCCGCAAACCCATTGATTGGGGTCCAAATGGTGATCGATATGTAGCTTTAGATATCAAACTCAATAAAGAAAATAAACCTCATCCCATGATAGACGATCTCTTGAAAACAAAAAATAGTATGACTTTTGTTCTAAACTTATATGAGTATAATGGTAAGTTCGTCAAAACTATATCGAAATGGGGCTATCTGATTGGCGACTCATTTATGGGAATTGTGTATATGCAGGAAGGTAACTATGCAACGTTTCTATCGAATGTACCGGTTAAAAAAGGTGGTTCGTTTACTTATCAAACGGTGGATGGAGAAATGAATGAAGCGAGTAACTTAGTTGACGAAGATGATATGCTCCAATGTTATAGAACGGGTGAATTGCCCAATAGGGCTGATAATATTGCTTGGCAGATGTCAAGCAGTTTTCCAGCTAAGCCAACTTTCGATGCAAAAAAAACAGAGACTTTGAATAAGATTATCAATGAGTCTCCATTTCTTCAAGCCAAATTTTATCAAGGGATGGTTTTTGATGCGGGGAGAAGAAGTTGGCCCGAGCCCAATAAACCTTGGTCTTTCTGGACTATGGTAATAGCTCAGGATATGGCTAATTTGTGTTTGCTCGATTGGGGCCCGAATGGAGATCGTTATGTTCAGTTCGATATAGAGTTTGAAGGGAAGAGGAACTTCTCAGCATTGACTGACGATCGGTATTCGACCGGTCAAAGATTTATATTTCCACTTCGTTTATATGAAAAGGATGGACGCTTTGTAAAGACTGTATCGAGTTTTGGAAATTTCTTCGGTTTTGGCGAAGGTTCATTTATTTATATTCAGGAAGTGAAAAATATTAATGCTACATTTTTTACAAAACTGCCAGTAGAATATGGAAAACCATTTAGCTATAACGTAAAGAAGGATCGAATTACAAAGATATCCGAACTGCTTGATTTTAAGCCCGCTCAATAAAACTAGAGTTATTAATTGTTTTCAAAAAAATTCCCACGTAAGTGGGTTTTTTTTGATCCTTTAGAATTTTGTTTTGAAGCAATACGTATCACTAATTCAGATTTTTGTATAACCACCGATAAATACCTTTTTCTATCCTTGATTCATAATTTTATTAAATTTAATTAGGAACATAATAGATGAGGAAACAAATAGAAAAAAGAAAATTAGGTAATTCAGGTCTCGAAGTATCAGTACTTGGTTGCAAAAGGCAGCACCTTCGTTTCGGAACATAGACATTTTCCTAACCGTCTCTTCTTTGGAACTGAAACATCTCATGAAGTACATTATTGAATATGTTTGCTGGATAACGATTACATTATTGGAGTGAATGGTGAGGGTAAGCTTATTGTGCTCGATAATGGAGAACTCAACTCAGCTTCTAAAATATAAGCTAAGCAAATGCGCATCAGAGGAAATTTATAATATTTTTTACTACTTAGAGATTCCCGGACTCTCCGTAAAAACCCTGCAAGTTATTATTACTTATGGGGTTTCGTCTATATGATCGTTTCGTCACTTTCATGATTGAAATATTTAATGGGAATTAATTAGCAAATTCATTATTTTTATCCAAGATGAGTTTTGAAAAGCAACAGCAATCTTGTTTATGCAAAATCTGACTTTTTTTGCGAGCAGTATTTAGATTAAAATTGGCTACAGCTAAATATAAATCTGAAGAAATGGTTTTATACTTCACTGCAAATAATTTGCAAGTGTAGCTCTATTAATCACTGTTCAAAAGGAGTTGTATATGCAATTTCTTAAAAAAAACTTATTCCATTTCATCTTTTTACTTTCTCTTCTTTCATTAATACTATCTTCGTGTAGTGATGATTCTTCAATTACCGAGCCTCAAAATAAAATCTTATCCAATGAAACAAATACAGCACTTCAAGTTGCTGCAGATAAGATTATGATGACTTATTCAATTCCCGGAATGATTGCTTGCATTACAGTTGAAGGGGAGGAGGATTTATATATATCGAGGGGTGTAGGCAATTTAAACACGAGTGAAAAAATGTATTCAGGTAACTATTTCAGAATGGCAAGTGTGACAAAATCATTTACTACTGAAGCAGTATTAATATTAGTTGATGAAGGTAAGATTGATCTTAATAAACCAATTTCATTTTATCTGCCAGAATATATAATACCGCAGGGAGATAAAATTACTGTTCGAATGCTTGGCAATATGACAAGCGGATTAATTGAAGTAATTGATGACATAGGATTAAACACGATTTATTATAATAGTCAAGGAACTACTAAATTTACAAGCGAACAACTTATAGCTCCTCTTTCTACCTCCTCTTTGAAATTCACTCCGGGTGCTCAGTTTGATTACTGCAATACAAATACAATTATTTTGGGATTATTAATCAAGAAAGTAACCAACCAGGAAATAAAGGATGTATTTGCTGAAAAGATTTTTAAGCCATTAGGATTAATTAATACATTTTGGCCAGAGACAAATTATTTACCATATCCTTATCATCATGCATATGGATTTTTAACTGGTACTTTTACCGATATGACATATTATGGGAATTCAATAGGCAATGCTGCAGGTATTCTTATATCAAATCTTTCAGATCTAAAAATGTGGGCAAAGGAATTATCTGAATGTAAATTGCTTTCTGCAAACTCTAAAACTGAAAGGTTCCAAACTACTGCAGGAAGTGATTATAGTTTTGGATTAGATAAAATAGGGGATTGGGTTGGTCATTCGGGAGGCATAATAGGATGGAATACAATGGTCTATTATAACAAGGCAAAAAATATGTCCATTGTAGTTCATACGAATGTACTTGAGGGGACACCAGCCGGTGCTGCTTTTAATGAATTTGCAAAAATCCTCAATAAATTATAAAACATGGAGTAATATATATGAGGTATTACAAAAAAAATCTAACCATTTTTATTCTTTTTTTATGTTTATTTCTTTCTTCTTGCGATGTTGATTCACCTGTTGCAACAACCCAGAATAAAATATTAACGAGTGAAACTATTTCAAAGCTGCAAACTGCGGCAGATAAAATGATGAAGATATACCAGACTCCAGGTTTAGTTGCATTTATATTTGTTGAAGGAGAAGGGGGACTACTAATTAAAAGAGGTGTAAGCAATACTATTACAAATGAGCCGGTAAATGAAAATAACTATTTTAGGATTGGTAGTATTACAAAAACTTTTACTACGGAAGCAGTTCTAATTTTAGTAGATGAGGGATTGATTGACCTTGATAAACAAATCTCTTTTTACTTACCAACTTATAATATACCAAGCGGAAATATAATTACTGTGAGGATGCTTGCTAATATGAGCAGTGGTTTATTCAACTATACTTATGATGATAAATTCATGTACTCGATTATTGCTTCAAATGGGCAAAAGGTTTTTACTCCCGATTCTATGCTTGCGGCTTCATTTAGACATCCATTAACTTTTGAACCTGGAACAAAGTACGACTACTGCAACACAAATACTATTTTATTAGGTTTGTTAATTACCAAAGTAACCGGAAAAACAGTATCTCAAGTATTCGAAGAAAAAATATTTACTCCTTTGGGAATGACAAAAACATATTGGCCAATCTCCCGTTATTTAAGCTCACCATATAGTCATGGTTATTTTAGCGGTGCTGGACAACTGACAGATGTAACATATTGGAATCCATCTCAAGGAGATGCTGCAGGAATTCTTATTTCAAAAATTTCCGATTTGATAATCTGGTCAAAAGAAATTCATGAAAGAACTCTACTAAGCGAAAAAGGGAAAATTGAAAGGTATAAATGGAATACGTTCGATCCTACTTCTAAAAATGCATACGGCTTTGGGCTAATGAAAATGGGAAATTGGATTGGACACGATGGGACAGTATTGGGATATAATACATGCTGCTTTTATAACGAAACATTAAAAACAACAATTATTTTAAGTGCTAACTCAAATGATGATAATCCTGCTGAATCTGCTTTCAATGAATTTACGAGTATCCTTGAAATGAACTGATTTATTTATTCAAAATTCGCATAACTTAAGTGAAGTATTTGTGATAGTGACTTTCGATACTTTTGTAACCATATCTGCAAATTCCTTTACCCTATTTAAATATGCCGGAACATCATGACCAACTTCCTCAGAGATAGAATAAGTTGCAGCGATTAATTTCTCAATTGGGGATTGGGTGAATCGATACTTGAACCAATTGATTCGAATGTATTTCTAAAAAAAAATATGTTATTATAAATACTCAAATAAAATGTTTTTGGTGGGATATATGTGGCGCATAAATACGTTTGCTTTTATACTTCTCTTCTTTTTTATTGGGGGAGCATCGTTCGCTCAACTTATTTCTATACCAATAACTGTTAGTAACAATCTTGGTGCTTATCAGCAATTATATATCGGGATCGATCCTTCTGCAACCGATGGAATAGATGCATCGCTCAACGAAGCTGATCTTCCACCTCTTCCGCCTTATGAGATATTAGATGTACGACTAAAGCTCCCAACTTCTGATTACCAATATTCCACACGCGATTATAGGTATTGCACAAATCTTCCTTTTGTTTCTCTTATAAATTATGAAATACTTATTCAAAGAGGTAATGGAAACAGCGTAACTCTCGAATGGGCTTTCCCAAATGATGTTACTGCCGTTTTGAAGGACCCTTATGGCGGAATATTTATTAATCAAAATATTTCGGGTAATGGTTCTTACACTTTTGCGAATGAGAATATTAATCGGTTAGAGTTAATCGTTACTTATAATATTACTACTGATATTGAAGAAGAGAATATTATGCCGAATGAATATACACTTTACCAAAACTATCCTAATCCATTTAATCCCTCTACAACAATAAAATTCGTACTCCCGCGCGAAGAGAGTGTTAAGTTAATGATCTACAATTCACTCGGAGAGATTGTTGAGGAATTAATTAATCAAACCCTTCCCGGCGGATTGCGCGAAGTTAATTGGAATGCAAAATCATATCCGAGTGGGATATATTTTTACACATTCAAAGCGGGTGATTATTTAATAACAAAAAAACTTAACATCGTCAAGTGAGATAAGGTATAAAATGTTTGTATCGAAAATCTTGCTATTACTAATCTAGCGCAATTTAATACGACTTAAAGATGAAAACTTAACTGAACTCTGAATTAATAGTATACAATACTTATAGTTCTAATTCTGGGTAAAATACAAACTTAGTTGTATTCACAATTTACCTGATAGAATAGGGTGCTAATTATGTATACAATTATAATGATACCATTTAACTTAAATTTTCAATCGTATTAATCAGTAATTGTCTATTAAGTGGTTTAGTTAAATATGCCATAGCCCCTGCACTAATAACTTTTTCTTTTACCGATTTAAAAACATGTGAGGTGATACATATTACTGGTATCTTGGAGTAGGCATCATGTGTTTTTAATTCACTTATTAATTGCACACCGTCTTTAGAGCCGGGAAGTCCAACATCCATTATTATTATATTGAAATCTTGTTTAGCAATTTCAATATACATGGATTCTTCTGAATCACAAAAAACGAGAGAAGCACATTTAATAATTCGCTCATAAATCAATCGGTCTTCTGGCATATCTTCAACAACAAGAATTTTTAATTCATTAATTTTAGGCATATTTTACCTTCTGCAATTTATTGGTGATTATTTATTATTTTGAATGGGAGAGATATCGTAAAGGTACTGCCTTTTCCAAAATCGCTTTCCACCTTGATATTTCCTCTGTGAGCTTCTATAATTTTTTTAGCAATAAACAAACCTAACCCTGTACTCTTTTCACCCCCGGTACTTTTTGTGCTGGTTTTCTGAAAAGGTTTGAATAGGAGATTAAGTTCATTTTTTTCTATCCCCTGCCCTTGATCTTTAACAGAGATTATTATTTCTGTAGTATTCTTAATTACCTCTACGAGGACTTCTGTATTTGAGTTAGAATACTTTACAGCATTTGTAATCAGGTTTGTAACCACTTGATCAATTTTATCTTTATCAACAGAAATAAGGATAGATTTTTCATCTGAATGAAAACGGAGATTTATTAGTTTTTTATCAGAAATGGCTTTATTCAACATAACAATAGAACTTACTAATGATAGAATATCAAGTTCCACATAATTTAGAGTAACCATACCAGATTCAATTGCAGTTACGTCCAGAATATCAGTAACTAGATTTAACATATGTAAACTTAGTGAATTGATGTGCTTAATAAACTGAAATTGTTCAGGAGTAAAATCATCCTTCTCTTCTTCAAGAAATTCGCTGTAGCTAAAAATAATGCCAAGCGGATTGCGAAGATCGTGAGCTGCCATTCCTAGGAATTGATTTTTTAGATTATTAAGCTCAGCCAACTCAACATTTTTCTTGTTTAATTCTCTTTGCATATCAGTCAATTCATTAATTACTTGGCTTAATTGATCGAAAACTAAACTACCATCTTTTCTGTTTTTTTCGCCAGGAATATTTTGATTCTTTTCCAATGAGCGTATAATGTTTGTTTGTTCGTTGTTTATAAGCATCATATCAGTAATGATTTTTTCAAAATTTACCTTTTTAAGAGATCCAAAAATGAGTAATCCATTATCAATTAACGCACCACCAAAATATACCATTACAGATTCTGAATTTTTACTAATTTCAAGTTCCCAGCCGAATGTGATTTGGTCTTTCTTAATTTGAACAAGAAAATCCAAAGACTTTCTTATCGACACGCTATTAAAAATATTGACAAATAGTTTGCCGGACAATTCATTCATATTATCTAGTATACTATTGTAATAGACTTTTTTTATGACACCATCTAAATCGCAAAGGAGGAGAAAACCATCACTATTATAGTTCATCTTAATTTTCTATTAGTTTATTAATTCATTAGCTCGTTCGATAGCAGAGACAGCATCAATTGCAAAACCATCTGCACCCATATCATTCCACAGTCCATCGGCAAGAAGAAAAGGATACCCACCAACAAATATTTTTACATCTTTTGTGGCTGGATTATTTTTAACTTTCCCAATAAGCTCTTCGACCTGCATTAGATTAAATGTCATTGTGACAGATATAGCTAGTAAATCAGGTTTTTTAGTGATGATCTCTTTAATTAGACTCTCTTGCGGAGTGTTTGCTCCATAAAAATATGTATTCCAACCATCCAATTCAAAAAGGTCTGCAACCATTCTAGGAGCAAGTTCATGTAATTCGCCATTAATGCAGGATACAATGATCTTTTTGTCATTATTCTTACCAGTAAATAGGATAGGATACAGCTGCGACATTATTAACTGAGTAACAGCTGTTATAAAATGTTCCTGAGCCACTGATATTTTGCTCATCTGCCATAGCCTTCCGGTTTCTTTCTGAGTTACTTGGAATATGTTCAAGTAAATATCCCTTATTGAAACTCCATTATTTACATTCCTCAAAATCAGCTCATAAGCGGCTTTTTTTTCTCCTATGATTAAATAATTAAGGTAATTTTCTGCGCTTATTTTAAGTGGATTTAAATCATCTATATAAGATGAAGGTATTATAGGTTGGCTTTTATAGGCTGATATTCCTTCATTTATGAATTTTGAAGTAATAGAATGCATTTCGGGGGCAAGTTTGTAAACTAAAGCATCCCTTAGTAATTCTAAGTTAAGAATTATTTCCTCATCACTCACTGATAAATTAGCAAAAAAAATCTTTGCCCATTTAAGATACTCGTTGAACAGTTCGGGTTTCCCGGCGGAAACACTTTCTGCTAAATAACTTACATGATATGCTGTATCTTCGAGATATAATTTAATATATCTATCATTATATTTTTGTTTCATTTGCGGAACCATCTCAAAGTGGTTCTCTAATACAATTTTTGGAAGTGATGTTTTCAAGTCTCTAAGATTTATAGCTATTTCCCGATTTTGGGTTGACATGTTAAATCTCCCTATAATATTCAATTAATAAAAATATTAATGCCTCCATTATTGAGTCCATCATCGATAACCGATAAAAATGTTTCATCCATTTTTATTTCATATGTTTTGGGGTCAAGATAACGGGCAATGATTTCAACTGAATTATCGTCATATAATCTGATTTTTACATAATTTAAAACATACCCATATCTTGGATGTGAGATCAGTACGGTATGAGAAGAGGTTATTATTTGCTTGTCGTTTGCAATCGATCCTATTGCAAAATATTCAAAGGTTTTCAGATCCATTCCGCCAATTGCCTCAGGTGCATTTTTCTCTTCCCCGTCAATGTACAATTTACACTTGTTGTAATGGATTATTACTCTTGCAATTTCCCCCGAGTTTAAATTATCCAAAAGCTCTGTAAACGACTTCACCTTGTCCTGCTGACAAAATAAATTAGATATTTGTAAAACAAGAATCATCAAAACATATTTTGCAATATTCATTATTGCTCCTAAAACAATACGTTATTAAATTGTATTATCTCAATTAAACTCAAATAATAATGCAGTATTTATTCAGAAATATATTTAGGGTTATCATATTTATATGGTATTTTAACAGTAAAAGTGGTTCCTTCACCCTGAGTACTTTCTACGTTTATTTCACCATTTAATATTCTGACAAATTCTGTACAGATAGTTAAACCTAAGCCGCTGCTATAATTGACTTCATGTCCACTATTAAGTGAGACAAATGGATCAAAAATACTCGCCAATTTATCCTTCGGAATGCCTGGACCAGTATCTCTTACTGATGTGGTAAAATAATATTCATCCCTTGAAATTTGTTGATTTTCAACTATAATCTTTACCGATCCTATTTTTGTAAATTTTATTGCATTTGCTATTAAATTGGTTAGTATCTGCCTATATTTAATCAGATCAGTAAAGACGAATTTAACTGAACTATCTTTTAAGATAATTTCGAGATCTATTTTTTTTGATGAAGCAAGTGGAGATAATAATTGAACAATATTTTCTAATTCATCTTTAATGACGAACAATTCATTCTCAACATCCATTTTGCCTGTTTCAATTTTAGCATAATCAATAAAATTATTTATTGTATTAAGGAGACTTTGAGAAGAGGTTTTAACTGACCTTGAATATTTGACTGCATCATCAAATGATTTTAAAACTCCCTCTTCTAGCATTTCGAAATAGAGTAAAATTGAGTTAAGTGGCGTTCTTACTTCATGATTGATTTTCGCAAGTAATTCAATTTTTTTATTTTTCTCCAAAAGTGCGCTAAGTGCAATTTTTTCTTTTTCTTGTGTTTCCTTTAAAAGTTTTGCCGATGCTTCTTTAAGCTCATTCGCAGCTTTAATTTCTTTTGTTTCATCTATTATTATAAATTCAATTGCTTTCCCTGATACTCTGTTAAGTGTAATGATAGCCGTTATCCTGAGATATTTCTGCGAGTTACTGTTATTATAGCTAACGACACATTGTTCTAAATCGTTTCCATCAGAAAGTATATTCTGGAAAAATTCTTTGAATGAGTTATCATGAATTATTTTAAGTATATTGTTGCTAACCGAACTATTGTCACACTTTAAAAGGTTGTTAAGATATTTATTACTAGTAAGAATTTTTCCATCTATATCAGTACTACAAATCCCAACTGGAACACTGTTAAATAAAAAATTGATTTCCTCAGTCCGATGAAGGTATTTTTTTCTTAGATTATAATTTATAAAACTTGCGGCAACACTTAGAAAACTTATCAGACATACAAAAATCACTAAAGACAAAATGTTGGGTAGGAGATAAATATTTGAATCATTATACATTATGGATGCTGCAAAAAATAGATTGTAATAAATTGCTACAATAATCTGATTACGTGTTTCCCAACTGAAGATAATTGCGGTTGTGAATATTAAAAGGGAGAGAATCTGAGAGTTAATATATACTGTTGCAGGGATTTTATAAATAGTATAAACAAATGAACTAATTAACGAAATGATAAATAAATGTATTAGCAAATTTGATTTTTGAAGAATTGCAGTTCTATAAGAAATAATGAAGATTGTAAGTGCAATTCCAGTGAATGACACTCTAGCGAAATAAATTTCTATTAAAAAATTTTGGAAAAAGTAAATCTCGAATAATAAAGACCACACCCCTACAATTATACCAATTGCAGCCAAAACCCGTAGTGATTTAAGATTATTCTCGTCCATAATTTTTCTTATAATTAATTTTTAAGAATGGGAAAAGTAACAGTGAATTTACTTCCCACTCCTTTTTTGGATTCTACGCTAATTGAAGCTCTATTTAAGTTACAATAATTTTTAACTAAAGCTAAGCCGAGACCGTTACCTTCATATCTTCTAGAATAACCCATCTCTTCCTGCATAAATGGTTCAAAAATATTCTCCATAAATTCTTCTGATATACCAATGCCGGTATCTTCAATGCTGATTGCTATATTTTTGTTTCCGTCTTTATTATCAACAATAACTGAAATTGACCCCTGATTAGTGTACTTAAGGGAATTATCAATTAAATTAGTGAATATCTGATAAATACTATAGTTATCTCCACTAATAATTGCTTCTGATATATTTGAAACATAGTTAAAAGTCAGCCCTTTTTGTTTAATAAGTGATTCATAATCACCTATAACTTTTAAAATGACATTTTTGATTATGTCAAATTTTGTAACTGTTGCTTCATAACTACCTACGTTCATTTCAGCAGTGTTAAGTATAAGATCAACTGTTCGTATTAATCTAAGACCCGCCGAGTCTATTCCATCAAAATATTCTTTTAATTCTGGAGAAAGAGTCTCTTCTAAAATGCTTTTCAACAAATTTGCATAACTGATAATTACATTCATCGGGGATCTGATTTCATGTGACATTTGCGCAAGGAATTCCGATTTAAGCTTCTCTGATTGCTCTGCTTTTTCTTTTGCAAGAACCAATTCTTCAATCATATTTTTTCTGTCTGTAATATCCAGGCAATGACCTATATAGCCAATAAATTTTCCATAGCTGTCATATCGAGGAGAAGCGTCATTTTGCATCCACCTGTATTCTCCGCTGAAATGCTTTAACCGAAAGTCCATACTAAATTTTTGGCGAGTGTCGAATGATTTATTATAAATTTGAAGACACGAGATTAAATCTTCAGGATGTATTCCTTTTATCCATTCGTTTCCAAATTCCTTATTACTATTTTTACCTACAAATTCCAGAAGGATGCGATTGAAATAATTAAATTTTTTGTCCAATCCTGAAGTCCAGATTAGTGCAAGTCCTGTATCTGCTAGTGTTCTAAAATGGACTTCACTTTCCTTAAGTTTAATTTCAGCATTAAGTTTCTTCTGAATTATTTCTTTTTTTTCAAGTGCTGATAATATGGCTGTTCCCAGTCTTTTGATGTGTTCTTTAATCACATAATCGGTTGCCCCAGCCTTCATGCAATTAACCGCAGTCTCTTCATTCATAGAACCGGTTAAAATAATAAAAGGTGTAAGAGGCGACTTGTCCAAAGTAAGATTGAGAGCGGTTAAGCCGTCAAAATTCGGGAGTGAATAATCAGAAACAATTATTTCAGGCTGGAAATCATCTAACGCATTTATAAAATCTTCTTCGGTTTCAACAATTCTAAATGAACAATTTTTTAGGATTTTATTTATCTCCCTTTTTGATAATTCAGCATCAGAAGGTAAATCCTCAATTATCAGAATGTTGATGTTTTTTTGCATTTCAATCTCACTTGGTTAATAATCTTATATGAATTATTAATTCTTTATTGTTTCATTTACAAGCAGCCAGTACAATCCTGTATTTTTTAATGCATCTATAAATTCATTAAAATTTACCGGCTTAACTACATAACTATTGGCTCCCAATTCGTAAGCGGTTCTAATATCTGGGTCTTCTTTTGAAGAGGTGAGAATAACAACAGGGATATGTTTTGTTATCGGATTGGTTTTGATTTCTCTCAATATATCAAGACCGCCTATTTTTGGTAATTTCAAATCCAAAAATATTACTTTCATTTGTGAGTGTAAATTCCGATTTGTAAACTTACCTCGGCAGAATATGAATTCAAGGGCTGATTCTCCATCTTCAACTATAAAAATATTGTTTGCTAGATTATTTTTTTTAAATGCTCTCATTGTCAACTCTACATCTGTCGGATTATCCTCAACAATAAGAATATCAACCAGTTGGAAATTTTCCATAATTTATCTCATTTTTAGTATATGTTAAAAATATTAAATCGGCAATGAGAAATAAAATGTTGCTCCTTTATCGATCTCACCTTCAGCCCAAACTTTTCCCCCGTGTCTGAAAATTATACGTTGTACAATTGCAAGTCCAACACCCGTACCAGGGAATTCAGATTCATTATGAAGTCGTTGAAATACTCCGAACAATTTGTCTGTATACTTACTGTTAAACCCTGCACCGTTATCTTGAATTGAGAAAACCTGAAAATTATCTTCCAATTTATACTTAATATTTAGTTTTATTATTTCTTTTTTTGAAGAAAATTTTAATGCGTTTGAGAGCAAATTTATCAACACCTGTTTCATCAAACTTGAATCTGCAAAAATTTGTGGCATCTCCCCAATATTTAACTCAATATTGTTTCTATTTCCCTCATCTGAAATTTCATAGAAAATCGATCTTATCATTGATTTCATATCAATTTCGGTTTTTTCAATCTCTCTTCTCCCTAACCTCGAAAAACTTAGAAGATCATCTATCAGGTGTCCCATCCTTTCAGTATTTCCAAGTATAACAGAGCAAATTCTTTTACCCTCTTCATCAAGTTTATCCTTATGATCCTCAATAAGGATTTGAGTAAAACCGAGAATCCCCCTTAGTGGGGCACGTAGATCATGTGAAACTGAATAGGCAAATGCTTCCAATTCCTTATTTGCTTCGTTGAGTTTATTTTTGCCTAATTCTAAACTCTTTGTAGTTCTGTTGAGATCTTCAACCATCAAAAGCATTGCCTTTTGGCTTTTCTCAAGTTTTTGAATGCTATTATTCAGATCGGCAGTACGCTCTAAAACCTTAATTTCAAGTTCCCCCTTAGTACTTTCGAGAATATTATTTACTTCGATAAGTTCTTTGGTTCGAGTAAGTACCTGATTTTCCAACTCCAAATTGAAATCATTTAATTTATTATCTCGGATATGTATCTGGTTTAACATATTATTAAAATTATCATATAACTCACCAATTTCATCATTATACACTTTTTTTACTCGTAAAGCGTAATTTCCACTATTGGAAATTTTGCTGACCACCTTAGCTAATTCTGTTAGCGGGGCTGTAATCAAAAGTGTTAGACGATGTCCAATTAAAAAGGATAAAATATAAACGAAAACAAATATGGATAAGGAATAGTAAAAATACTCTAACATACTTTCATTAATGCTACTAGTCGAAGCAACGACAACAATCTTACCATAATATTCATTTTCATATTTAATTAAGCTGGAAACATTGAGATTATTACCCCGAAATAGAGCACCTAGTGGGAGATCGATATCGACTGAATCAATCAGAGCACCTTCCCTTTTAAAATAAGAAAACAAATTATTGTTTTTATCATAGATAACGGCGTAAACCACCTCTTTGATTGTGCTTATACTTTGTAATATTTTTTGAGCTTCATTTTTATTACCGAACTCAATAGGAATAATAGAATTTAATTCAACAATCTCTGCAGCCGAAACCACTCTTTCTATAAGTCTTTCTTTAAAAATCTTATATTGTAAAATGCCAATAGTAGTGAAAGAAATAATGAGAATAATTCCTAATATCGTTATAATCAAAAAACGAGTTTTACTCACGATGGAAAGATTTGAATAAAGTTTTATCATTATCAAGAAAGTTTTTTTATTGTTTTAGTTAATTGTCTGAACCCGTCTACCGATTTTAAAAAGTTGTGATTGAAATTCTAATTTTGAACTTAAGACCGCTTGATCATTAATTTCAAAATTCACTAATTCATCTTTAATATAAAAATTTATCATTACACCCATTTCTGCAAAACCATTTGTATCTCCAATTGTAAGTACAGCAATATTCTTAGTAAAGTTTAATATTTTCTTAATGTTATTTTTTTCTGATTCACAAATAAAGAGTACGTTAGAACCTTCTGCTTGATTTACATGAGTAAGATGTTTAACAAGCACCCGTTTCTTAGCAATAAGCTTGTCAGGCGGAATTTCAATTTTTATCCCCTCCGGTAAATCTCCGATAATAGATATGACAAAATAGTCAGACTCTTTGTTGCTTTCAGGCCATTCAATAAATTTACAAATTTTGTATATGTTAATTGATTTCAACAGATATTCAGCTTTCCTCACCGATTGAGCAGAACTTGACTCACTTAAAAGGATCAGAGAAAAAAGAATATAAATTGATTTTATGGAAAATAGTTTAGCCAAATTTAAATACCATTTAAAATGAATAACTAATCTTTGCAATGAAATGCCTTCCCGCCCGCGGAATATCATTGGGTATCTGTCCCGTACTTTCAGGATCATAGTATTTCGTGTTCATCAAATTATATCCGGTAAGCTGTAAATCCAAACCATTCATAAAAGAAAACAAATCCTTAAAAATTACTGAACAACTAACTAAAGAATGAGCCGGGATATTGTTTCTCTTATCCTTAGAGTAGATGTTACCACTATTATCAATTGTTTTTTCATCGCTTCGTTTTTTGGGACCGACATAATTCATTGAGATGTTAAAGTTAATTTGTTCGATTATCAGGTAATTTAGACCAAAATTAAAAACAAATGCAGAAATTCCTCCTGGACTAAAATCGGATTTTTTATAAGATGTGCCAGAGGAATTGTAAATTGTTTCATTAGTTGTATTGACTACATTCTGAAAGGTTGAGTTAATATAAAAATAATCACTGTAATTCAACTTATACTTAAAATCCAATTCAAAGCCCGAGGCTTCGACTTTACCAAAATTATTATATTTACTGTTTGCATCCCGTAGAATTAAATCCTTGACCTGCGTATTGAAATAGGATAAATCTACATGAATATTTAATGAAGGAGAATAACCAATAAGAAACTCACTTGTATAAATATTTTCAGGCCTTAAATCAGTATTGCCGAATGTTACAACGCTACCGGTTTGAAACAATTCATGAAAAAATGGAGCTCTGAATGATTTGCCGTATAAAATTTTGAAATGAAATTTATTAGTCGGAGAGAAAACAAGCCCTATCCTTGGGTTAAAAGTTGACCCAATATCACTGTAGGTATCATGTCGAGCCCCAATTGTAACGGATAATCCATCAATAGTACTTAAAGAGAAAGCATTTTTCATATCTAATAAAATCTGACCAAAAAATGCTGTAACCGTTCTTGTTGTGTTCCGATTCCAGATAGCAATTGATGTCATATCCCGCATTGACCCAAAATTTTGAAAAGGCAGATAAACATTTCCATCTAAAGTTAGCGAAGCGGCAGTTGTATTAGCATTTGAATAATTATGTATATCTGTTTGGACGTAGTAATCAGCTGAAAAACCACCGATCAAGTTCAAAAACGGTGTTAACTTGTTTTCTGTTATTAGCTCTCCACCATAGACGTAATTTTTAGATTTTACAATGATTTCCACTCCTTCATCTTTTTGATAAGGTGTTGCAGGAAACAATTCGGAGAAATATTTTGTAGTCTGCTCGGATAGAAGTTCATACTTTGAATTGTGTATGGCATTATCATAGTAAGTTGTAACCTGGACTTTACTATTATTAGAAAACTCAAACCGATAACCAAGTTTACCATAACCAATACAGCTTCTAATTTGATCTTCATCCGTAAGAGAGTAATTTGCTCCAATTGCTGATTGAGTTTTCAATGCCTGGAAAAACCCATCAAAGAAAAGTTCTTTATAAACGATACTGGATTGAAGAGTTAGATTTCTAGAAAATTCAGTTGTATATCCGGGAGCAGCGGAGTACTTTTCTCCAAATCTTAGAGAAGCGAGATCGGATTCTACGAACAAACTTGGACCCTCAGTTTTGTTTAATCCGGCAAATATTCGTCCTTTAAAATCATCCTTTTCATAATTATAACTCAGTGATGTCCCGAAAGTATTATAAGTGCCTCCATAAGCGTTTATTTCGTTTGGAAAATCATCTTTTGTAATAATATTTATTACTCCTATAAAAGCATTTGATCCATAAATCGCAGAGCCAGGACCGCGGATAATTTCAATTTGTTTAATGTTTTCTATTGGGAGTGTATTTGTATGAAAGAAGAGGTCTCCCACAAATGTCTGAAGAGTATGCCCGTCTAACATTATTTTTATTTTATTATTAGACCCAGTACTGAAAAGACCGCGTATTCCAATATATGGGAGAGGTTGAAATGGTTTCGATATAATATCAAAACCCACAATCCCCCTTAAAATTTCTTCTAAATTTGAAGCCCCCATGTTCTTTATTTCTTCTGCGGTAATAACCGATACCGATGAAGGTGCTTCTGATGGATATTGAAGTATGAGCGAAGCAGCAGAGATTTTTATTTTTTGAAGCGTTTCGAGATCCATTTCCCACACATCCGATGTATCTTTAATCTGTGATGGTGAGATGGCAGGGAAAAGACAAATCATGATTAAAGAAAGCAGGAATATCTTTCTAAAATCTTTTATTGTTTTCATAACTGCTCCAATAATTCAATTAGATTATTTTATGTATCTTATGACCGTTCTTAATTTTATAGTTCTGACCATTTCAACAAATCTGATATCAATTACTTTCTACTATCCATCTTTATACAATTTTTATTTTTCTTTTGTTTTAAGATTTTCAATTTCCAGCATCAGTTCATGTACCCTTATTTCACGGTCAATTGTAACGGTATGAAATTTTTCTAGTTCGCTAATTTTAATTTTTAACTGAGCCGTTCTTTCCTCAACTCTAGTCTCAAGCTCATTTTTAAATTTAATTAACAATTCTTCTGACTTTTCTTTTTCGGCGATATGTTTTTCCAGTTCAGTAGTTCTTTCTCTGACTAGTAATTCTAAATTAACTTCAATGTTTTCTCGCCTAAGTATTTCTTCCTTTAGCCTACGGGTAGTTTTATTCTTTAAGTAATATAGGTAGAAGAGCACAGACAAAAAAGACAATAATGCAATCAATCCAATATATAAAACCTTTTTCTGAATTTCTTGATCTTCAATTTTAAGACGAGATAATTTGATTTCAATTTCTTTTTTTTCTGTTTCGTATTTTATTTGCAGCTCGGATATTTTTTCATTTGACTCCCTGTTATAGATGGAATCTTTTGCTGTGATGTAAAGTTGATAATTTTCAAGTGCATTTTTATAATCGGCTTTGCGTTCATAATTTCGGTAGGCATATTCATAATAGTTTTTTAATAATTCTGTAGAACCTATCTTCTTTACAATTTTTGATGCTTCTTTTAGATTGAGAAGGGCTTTATCATATTTTTTCTGCTGTGAATAAATATTCCCAATGTTTAACAATGTGTTTGCCACATCAAAATCGTTGTCTGTCTCTCTACCATATCCAAGTGACTTGTGATAATATAAAAGAGCCCTATCAAGGTTGTTGAATTTTTCTTCATAGAGCATACCAATATTATTCAACACCTTACATATCTCTGATTTATTGTTAAGTTCTTCGGCAATTTTAAGAGCTTTTAGCAAATAGTCTAAACTCTGATCTGGTTTGTCGGAGTAAATGCAGATTAGTGCTAGATTATTTAATGATTGACCCATCTCTTTTTTTAAACCAAGTCTTTCACGTATTTGAAGTGCTTTTTTCTGATACTCAAGTGACTTATCTAATTCCCGCATTGTACCGTACAAAATGCTAATAGTATTCATAGCCCAGTGGTTATTAGTTGATTCATATTTCAATGATTCAAATGCATTCTCAAGTCCTGTTTTCAGATCTCCCGCAATTCTATTACTTCTTGCTATATTATAATATGCAGTAGAAATGTTCAGGCTATCGTTAAGATTCCTATAAATCTTAAGGGACTCCGAAAATTTTAAGATAGCCATTTTCGATTCAGACTTCATTAGATAATTTATTCCTTCCTCCATATAACACTTTGCAATCATTTTTATGTTATTTAAATTCTTAAAGATTGCCAAAGCTTTTCCTGCCAAACTTAATGCATCATCATAATTATTTAATTTATGATTGGCGATAGCGAGGTTAAGATATGCTGCCGCTTTTCCTTCTTCGTATTTTTGATTAATAGCTTCTGCAAGGGCTTTCTTTCCATATTCTAAAGAGACATTAGGAGAGTCTAAAGCTGATAATTCAGAGATTAAATTGAGTGAAATAACTATTTTAGTCCCGTGAAGATGTTTCAAACTGGCTTTCAAGCTATCAATTTTTCCACCTGCAGTTAAATTAATAGCTGCTACTATAAATATTAAAAACATTTTTAATGGTTTCATTATAACGCCCTTTTTTGAAAAAAAAGTATCATTATTAATATTAATCCAATTTACAAATCAACTATTTTGCTTATCTCATATTTTAGGAGTCAAATTTTCTCTAATAGAGAAGCAACTTGTTTACATTAAACCGCATATCATCAAAAAGATATTTGGTTACTTTAATTCTTTTCTAAAGCTCTGAATGGTCGATGCTAGTATTTTCATGTCAATTGGTTTTCTGAAAAATAAAGTGGCTCCATTTTGCATTGCAATATTTTCATCTTTTTTGGCTGCGTATGCTGTAACTACAATAATCGGTGCATTTATAAATTTGTCAATCAGACGAATTTCTTTAATTATCTGAATTCCATCCTTTCCTACTCCTAAACCAAGATCAACTAAAAAAATATCATAATCCCTCTTATATAATTCATCAAGAAACTGTTCATAATTACCGCATATGGTAAGTTCAATATCTTGATTTAAAACCGTTTTGTAAATTTTTTGAATAAGAACGTCATCCTCTATTGCTAATACACTCAGTTCTGCTTTCATCTTATGTCCTTATTAATATTTGTTTTTGATTTGAGCAAAAGTAATAGTGAATTTACTTCCCACTCCTTTTTTTGATTCTACACTAATCGAAGCTCTATTTAAATCACAATAGTTTTTAACCAACGCCAAGCCGAGACCGTTACCTTCATATCTTCTAGAATAACCCATCTCTTCCTGCATAAATGGTTCAAAAATATTTTCCATGAATTCTTTTGATATACCAATTCCTGTATCCTCGATACTTATAAATAATTCGTCTTCCTTGCTATTAACGTTAATTGAAATTGATCCAACTTTTGTATATTTATATGCATTGTCAAGGATATTCACAAAAATTTGATGAAGGCTGTATTTATCACCTATAATCATAGCTTTGGGAATATCTGAATGATAATTAAATTCTAATCCTTTATTTCTAATTAATAAATCATACTCATGCCTAACACCATCAAGAATTTCACTTAAAATCTCCAACTCAGTAAACGCCGGCTCATAAGTACCAATTTTCATTTCAGATGTATTAAGTATTAGGTCAACAGTCCTAATTAATCTTCTACTGGCAGTATCTATTCCATCAAAATATTCTGATAGTTCTGGGGATAGGCTTTTTCCTAAATCGTCTCTAATTAAACTTGAAAAACTGATAATTACATTCATAGGAGATCTTATTTCATGTGACATCTGTGCCAGAAACTCAGATTTAAGCTTATTTGAGAATTCTGCTTTTTCTTTCGCCAAAATAAGTTCCTCAATCATCTTTTTCTTTTCTGTGATATCCTCTTTAACTGCAATAAAATTAGTGATTTCTCCTAATTCGTCAGTTATTGTTGAGATTAATGATCTTTCCCAAAACAACTCACCAGTTTTCTTTTTGTTAAGCATTTCAGCATTAAAATCATTCCCTGATAAAATGGTTCTCCAGAGATTTTCATAAAATTCTTTGGGATGAAATCCTGATTTCACAACTGCGGGTGTTTTGCCTAATACTTCACTTAGTGAATATCCGGTTAACTCAAGAAATTTGCTATTAGCATACTCAATAATTCCATTCTTATTAGTAACTAAAATAGAAACAGGGCTTTGCTCAACTGCTTTGCTTAGTTTAGTGGCTTTTATTGTAGCTTTCTTCTTTTCAAGAATACGCCAGACACTATTCATTAAAAGCTGAAGTTGAGTTTCGTCAGATTCATCATAATCCCCATCTTTATTTGCTACCCCCACTACTGCAATAATATTAGCATTATCAAATATCGGGATAGTCATAAAGTTATTTAATTCAATGTGTCCTTCGGGATAACCTTTTTTAAGCGGGTGTTTGGATTGAAAATCATTTATTATAATTGTTTTTCGCTGCCTTACAGCTTCGCCCCAAATTCCTGTTTTATCCAATTCATAACATGTTTGTGGGTTTTGAACCTTACAATTACTCATTACCTCATTTGACCATGAGTTCAGAATAAATTCTCTCTTTATTTCATCATAAAAATAGAGATAACCTAACTTGCTTGAGGTTAATTTCATCGCTTCGCTTAGCGAGAAATCAAGAAAATCTTTCTCGTTTTTTGTTTCATGCTCATAAATTTTTAATAATATATTAAGCCGTTCATTGTTTTTCTTTATATTGTTTTCGGCAATTGTTCGCTTGGTAATATCTATAACATACCCTCTGATATCAATCAAATTACCTTTCTCGTCAAAATTACCAACAACATTTTCCACAATTCTAATTGTTTTTCCATCAGGACGAAGTATATCCGATTCTATAAGCTCTATTTTTTTCTTTTCTATTACAAGTTTTACAAATTCATCGCGGCTACTAGAATTGAAATAAAGTTTATATGCGTTATAGTTAAACGCCTCCTCAATATTATTAAATCCAAAAATATTAAGGAAAGAAGCGTTGCAATAAAGGAATTGCCCATCTGGAGTAACCAGATAATCACCTGTGAGATCATCTTCAACGAAAGCTCGGTATTTCTCTTCGCTACTCTTAAGGGAATGCTGAGCTTGCCTTTTTTCAGCATTAAGCTGCATGTTATAAAGAGCATAACTTATATCTCCCGAAGTTTCAATCAACAATGAGTGTTCATCGGGGTCATTAATAAATTTCTTGTTCATAGATATTGCTAGGATTCCATAAATATTTTCGAGATAATAAAGAGGTAGGATTATTAAACCAAGATCTTTGTTTGCAGGAATGTAGGTTGCAAATGGACAATCCTTTTCAATTTCCTCTATTATTATCGGTTCCCTCTTATCGAGTGCTTTTTTAAGGCATGAAATTATAGTTCCCTTTTCCATCTCATTTTGGAAAGCGGGATAGATTGACTTATCTTCAGAGGTCATTCCATAATTGGTTATTCTCCCGTTATAATCGAAGAGAATGCACAACGCCTGATTATAACCGCGTGCCTCAACGAGCAATTTGGTTGATTCTCCAACAAGAATATTTCTATCTTCAACTTTTACAATTAACTTATTAATATTCCTTATTGCATTCAAAACAGAATTAAGATGTTTCACTCTGTTAATAAAACTACTTCTTTCAATTGCATAACTGATGGCTCTTTCCAAAATAAAACTATCAAGCCTAATTTTAGGTAGATAATCCTGAGCGCCTGCTTTAATCAATTTTTTTGCAAGGTCTTCATCCTCCAGACCAGTTACAAGTAGTATCGGTATCTCGGGAAATAGGATCGAAATATTTTCAAAAGTTTCGATGCCTCGGCTGTCTGGTAGATTTAAGTCAAGTAGAATAATATCATAATTATCTAATTTTAGTTTATTCAATGCGTTATTCAGCGTTTCAGATGAAGACATATTATATTGAAAAGAGGAGTTGTCGTTAAGATATTCTATAATCAGTCTTTTATCTGCTTTATTATCTTCGACTAGTAATATGTTAATTATTTTAGTTTCCAATTAATTTTCTCTCCATCATTATTTTACCGGAAGTAATGCGGTATTAAACCAAAAATCTATAATTGAGTTGATTATTCTCTGGAACTCATTCAGAGATATTGACTTTCTGATATAACAGTTTGCATAAAAATCATAAGCTTTATATATATCCTCTTCCATTGCTGAAGATGAAAGAACGACAATCGGAATTATTAATGTATCACGGTTGTATTTTAATTCTTTTAGGCACTCAAAACCATTCATCCCGTTTAATTTTAAGTCGAGAATAATTAGGTTTGGTAAGGAATCAGTATTTAAAAGGTATTCCACCGAATCCTCAGCTCTAATCTTATGCACAATAGAGCACCCAGGTAAAAATTCATTAAATAATTCGATGATTAATCTTGCATCGCCCAAGTTATCCTCTATAAGTAGAATTTTTTTGTTCTCATTTTTTTTCATTATTACTCTTTTGGCAATTTAACAATCGTAAGCCAGAAATCTTCAATAGATTTTACAATAACTTCAAATTGGTTCAGATTTAGTGGCTTTGTAATAAAACAATTGGCATGTAAATTATATGATTTAAGTATGTCTTCTTCCGCTTTTGAACTTGTAATAACAACAACCGGAATTCGTTTAAGGCTTTCATCTGATTTTATCTCAGCAAGAACTTCTCTTCCATCCTTCTTAGGAAGGTTAAGATCAAGGAGGATTAAATCGGGGCGCGGAGCATCCGTATGCACGCCCTGTTTATATAGAAAATTAAGAGCCTCTACGCCATCTTCAACAACGAATAAAGAATTTTTGATTTTAGAATCCTTTAAAGCTTCTCGTGTCAAACGTGAATCTGCTTTATTATCTTCTACAAGCAAGATATCAATTAATTTTGGATTTGTATTGTTAGTCATTAGAATAACTTCCTTTTATTGGTAAAGTAAAGTAAAATATTGTTCCATTTCCCTTTTCTGATTCGAGCCATATTTTTCCACCGTGTTTCTCGACAATACGTTTGCAGATAGCAAGCCCCATGCCTGTACCTGGATACTCATCTCTACTATGTAAACGCTGAAATATTATAAATATTTTTTCAAAAAAGGCTTGTTCGATACCTATTCCGTTATCACGTATCGAAATTTTCCATTCCGATTCTGTTTTTTCTGCTGCTATATGTATGATAGGGGGGGAGTCGCTTCTGTATTTTATTGCATTGCTAATGAGATTCTGGAATAGTCTTGCTAATTGGCTATCATCACCTATTACTAAAGGTAAATCATCATTAATAATAATAGCATTGTTTTCGGTTATTTTTGATTGCAAGTTTACAATAGCGGTACCTAAGATTTCAGTAAGATCAACATTTGAAAAGGGTTTAGCTTTCGTGGAAATTCGTGAATAAGTTAGCAGGTCGTTTATTAATGACTGCATACGAGTGGCTCCATCGACAGCGAAAGCAATAAAATCATTTGCATCAGTATCCAATTTATCTTTATATCTCTTACTAAGTAATTGAGTATAGCTTGATACCATCCTCAAGGGTTCTTGTAAATCGTGAGAAGCCACATAAGCAAACTGCTCAAGCTCTTTATTCGATCGTTCAAGTTCAGACATTGCCTTTATTAATTTTTTTTCTTCCTGCTTCCGTTCAGTAATATCCTGAACTAATCCAGACATTCTTATAAATTTACCTTCTGAATCAAAAGCAGTTCCTCCACCCTTTGTATATATCCACCTTAATTCGCCATCTACTCTTCTGATTCTGCATTCAAATTCCCAATTTTTTCCATTAGCGATAGCATCACCAAAACTCGATTGAAAGAATTCACGATCCTCAGGAATAACATGTCGTGAAGCCATCTCGAATGTCCAGTTAGGAAGAAGTTCATTATAACCAAAAATCTGGTCGTGGCTCAATGAACGTGTTGCGCTTCCGTCCAAAAGATTTAGATCCCAGACACCTGTTTTGTTAACTTCAAGTGCAAGTTGTAGCCGACTCTCAGTCTCAATAACTCTCTCTTCTGCTTTTTTAATTTCGGTGATATTCATAATACTTACTAAAACTCTGCCTGAATTATCTTCAGGTGTAGGAAAGGACATCCTTAGAAAAGTATTAATAAGAATCCCATCTACCGTGCGGAGATCCATTTCTGCTTCATAGAGCAGTTTCCCTTCAGCTAAAGCTACAAGTTCACCAATAAATCCTGGAAGAGTATCCGGAGTGGCAAAAACAACTTCTAAGGATTGGATTAATTGGGATTTATCGGTTGCGTGAAACATTAACAAAGTTTCATTATTGACATCTGTAATCTTAACTTCTTTCAGCAATTCTGAAACAAATTCTACATTAGATTTAAAATAATTGCAAAAATCAGTAACACCATTCTTTTTTAAATCGTCAACCATTTTTATAACAATTGACCAATCCTCTTCCCACAAGGATACAGGAGAATTATTAACCATGTTCCTATATTTAATTTCTGACCGAGTCAACAATTCCTGTGTTGTTTTTATTTCTGTGATATCGGTTGCAGCAGCATACAAGTTATCTCCAAATGGGACAGTATTCCAGGTTAACCATTTGTAGTTTCCGTCTTTGCATCTATACCTGTTAATAAAATTAATTGTAACAGCACCTTGTTTTAATTTCTCAACTTCGAACAAAGTATTTTGGATATCATCTGGGTGAATAAATTCGAGGAACGGTTTTGCGGTTAATTCTTCTTTAGAGTATCCGAGATGTTTTTCCCACGCCGGATTCATTCTTTTAAAGTAACCGTCTGTTCCTGCAATGCAAAGGAGATCTAGTGATACACTAAAAAATCTGTCCCTCTCTTCTTCGGCGGTTTTTCTTGCGGTTATATCAATAAAAGTAGCAAGAAAACCATCTTCTAAAGAGATGCCTGAGATAATAATAGTCTTAAGACTTCCATTTTTACATGTAACTTGATATTCGATTGATTGAATGTCATGATTCCTCAATTTGGCATTTTCAACTTCCTTGCTCCAAGTTTCCAATACCCAACTACGGTATGCCTCATCGGGATAAGCATTAATCCACCATTGTTCAAGTGTAGGAATATCTTTGAGTGTATATCCAAATACTTTTGTAAAACGGTCATTTATTAATCTTAAATTTCCCAAATTATCGACCTGACAAAGAGGTATCGGAGTGGAATTAATGAGAGTCCTGAATTTATTTTCACTATTCCTTAGTGTTTCTTCTGATTCTTTTTGTTTTATCTCCATTTTCTCAAATTTAGACATCGTAATCCAAATAAAAGCAATCAAAACAACAACTATGCCTATTGTATGTGCAACAGCTTCTGACTGGACATTATATAGATGTAATTTTACGCCTAAATTGGCAATTATTTCAATTAATACTGGTGTTATTACTACTATGGGCAATAAGATTCGGAGAAGCATACCGGTGGAATTCTGGGAACTTACTTTTTTCATTATTCCAGACTCACGGTTCATAACTATAATCCCTTTTGAGAGTATAACAAAAAGCAGAGCGGTATGAACTGCCATTGCTGTAGAATTAAAAGGTTGGAGAAGACCCCATTCTTTATAAAAGTAAGCTAATAGGAGGATGCCAGATATTGTAAATGAAATGAGGGATAAAATTTGACTTATTAAAAATGATTCGAATATTTTTGATTTACTGTAAATAAGGCTAATTCCTAAAAGGATAAAACAGATGGCTGTTATTGCTGACATTCTTCCGGGAGTTGAAGTAAGTATTGAAGCTGTATTGTCTTTAAATAGGAATTGATCAATTCCTAAGTCGATAGTGGCGAAATATTCTATTAATGTTAGTGAACCTATAAATATTACAACAAAAGCAGATAAATATCCGATTATATTTAGAACTTTCGACTTGAATTTATTGTAAGCGATAAATAGAGAGAATCCAACTAAAATAAATGCCAAGGCTGTATTTACTTTCATAGAAACAAAATTTGGTAAAATGCTTTTAAAAACTTGAATATTAGCACTCCAGCCAATCATTACAATTATTCCCAAAAACATTCCTATCAATGCAGAGGCTTGAACATAGAAATTGAGCCAAATTTTGAACATTGAATTTCTCTTATCCATTTAGTTGACTCCTTAAATAATCTTTCATTGAGAATAACATTTAATTAAATAATCCAAAATTATTTTTAATTTAGTCTGGTTACTTGATATTAGAAGATAATCCGCCTTTAACCAGCCGCAGTAATTTTCCCGATTCAGACCATTTATCAAAAACGTATTCTATACCAAAAGATTTAACTTTTTCTACTTGAAACGGTAAAAGACCTAGTGAAAAGACAATAATAACAGAATGGTGAAGGTACTCTTGGAATCTTATAAGAATTGAATAATCAGGAGAAGTGCTTCTAAAAATATCAATTATTATTAGATCAGGTCTTTCTGTATCCAAAATATCAATGCCGTCATCATAATTCGCAGCTTCAATCAACTCATTATTGTTGTTTGGGTCCCAAAAAAGTTTCTTGAACAAGCTCCGAAATTCAGCCGAACTATCTATTACTAAGATTTTCATCTTCCTTACCTCATTATAAATACTATCTGTAACTTAACTAATAAGGAAAAAATCAGGTATAGCTGAAATAATGAATTAATGCATGACGAAATATTGAAAAGTCGTGCAATTTAAAAGCTACACAATTATCCAGATGCAGTAATTGATTCAATTGTATCAATCATTTCCGGAATATCGGCAGATTTGTCAAAATAATATTTTGCACCCAATTCGAAGCATTTTTCTCTATAACTTTTTTGATTGTAATTTGATAAAATTATAATAATTGGATTTAGAGGTAGTTGGTCTAATTTCTTTAAAACATCCAAAGCGGTTCCAGTTTTGAGCTGAAAATCAAGCACAATCATTTCCGGCTTGTCTCTGGATATTACAGTTAAAGCAGAATGAACATCGTTGGCTTCAAGAATTTCATCAATCCCGTTTAAATCAATAAGGAATTTGATTAGGTCTCTTCTAATTTCTGAGGAATCATCAATTATAGCAATCTTCACTAAATCTCCGCTAAATTTATTGTTAAAGGTAAATAATATTTAAAACGAATGATGTGGTTAAATTAATTTTAATATATGTAGCGAAAACACTACAAACCACAATAATTCAGTTACAGAATAATTGCGAATCTAAGAATCTATCAATTTATTCATTAGTGCATATTGTACAAGATCACTATTGTTATTAAATCCAAGCTTCTCAAATACTCTACTCCTATACGAATTTATGGTACTTGGGCTTAATGATAATTCCTCTGCAATTTCTTTTTGTCCAAGCCCGGATGCAAGCATTCTCAAAACCTGAAACTCACGATCAGATAATTCTTCATGGTCGGATTTTTTTGAAGTATTATCAAATTCAAATGCCATTCTTTCGGCTAATGATGGAGTGATATATTTTCTACCTGAAGCTACACGTTTCACAGCTAAAATCAATTCCTCAGGAGATGCATCCTTTGATAAATAGCCAGAAGCTCCTGCTTTAATTGTTCTTAACGCATATCTTTCTTCAGGGTTCATACTTAACATTAGAACTTTTACAGACGGTTTTCTTTCTTTTATTTCTTTAAGAATTTCTATTCCGTCTTTGGCTGGGAAATTAATATCAAGAATCAAAATATCACAATCATTTTTTTCAATAAAAGGAATTACATCAAAAGGGGAAGCGGTATCTCCGACAACTTTTAAATCACTCTCATCTCCAAATAATTTTTTCAATCCTTGGCGAATTAAATAGTGATCATCTGCTAAAAATATTTTTATCATTTCGAACCTCGTTAAGGCTGTTAAATAAAAATGTAAACTAATGTATTAAAAACTAATTTTTAAGGGGAATTTTAACTTGAATTTTAGTGCCTTTTCCTTTTGCTGAATCAATTTTAATTTCACCTCTTAATAAAATAACTCGTTCATTCATACCGAGCAATCCAAACGATTTATTAGATTTTACTTCTTCGATATTGAAACCAATTCCGTCATCACTAATTTCGATATATAGAGTATCGTTATTGATAAATAAATTAAGAATCATATTGGAGCACATAGAGTGTCTCCCGGCATTTGTCAATGACTCTTGAACAATTCTATAAATGTTAAGACTTGTTTTTTTATCAAAATTTTCAACATCAAAATCAATTTTAAGCTGAACTTGGATAGAGGATTTTAACTCAAATGATTCGATTAAACTCTCCAGAGCTGTCTTAATCCCCAGATCATCAAGATATTCAGGGCGCAAATCCTTAATTAGAGTTCTTACTGATCTTACCGATTTATCAACAATCGAAGAGATGGATTCCAATTCCTTATGAATAATTTCCCGATCAAATGGTTTTTTCTTAACTGTAATATCCCTATCAAGCATTGATAAATTCATTTTCACTGAAGTTAAGATTTGACCCAATTCGTCATGGATTTCTCTCGATATATTTTTTCTTTCATCTTCTCTTACATCAGATAAATGTTCAGCAAGAGCTCTTAGGTTTTTCTCGGATTCAACTAATCTATCTTTGTCATTTTTATTCTCTGTTATATCTTGCATAGCTCCATAGATACGGACAGCTTTTCCATTTTTTGAAATAACTTTTCCCATAGTTCTGACCCATAGTTTATTTCCCTTCGCTGTTATAAATGGTAATTCTAAATCATATGACTTTTGTTCTTCAATCGCTTTTTGAAAAGCTTCTCGAATAGTTTTCAAGGCTTCAGGTTCGTAATAATTATTTTCGTCAAATACTTGAGGAGGAGAATCTTTTGGGACTTCGTAGATACTGAATATTTCATCAGTAAAGAAGGTTTTCATTGTCCCTAAGTCTAAATCAAATCCACCGACTTTGGAAATTTTCCCTGCCTCTTTTAAAATAGATTCACTTCTCTTTAAATTCTCTTCCATTTTCTTTTGATATGTAATATCAATTGACATTCCGGTTGTCCCAATAATATTGTCTTCATCGTCTCGAACAAAACAGGAATTTGTACTCAGTATTACAATGTTTCCATTTTTGTGAATGAACTTACTATCATATTCAAGAAAAGAGGTAAGATTATTAATGGAGTGGGTAATTGGTTGAATGCTATTTTCAATTTGATCTTTTGAAATAAAATCAAGAAATAATTTACCAATCAATTCATTGGGTTCGTAACCTAAGATATTTTTTGAAGCCTTATTTATAAAAGTTATGATGCCTTCATTATTAATTGACCAAATAAGGTCATGTGAGGATTCAACAAGTGTTCTATATTTATTTTCACTTTCTCGAATTTCTTTTTCAGAATTTTTACGTGAAGTAATATCAAGAATTACTCCGAGAATCTTAATTGGTTTACCATTAATATCGTATTCAAGTTCTCCGATTGAATTAACTATTCTGGGATCACTTCCATTTTTCGGTAGAATCGTATATTCTAAATTATATTTAATTCCCCGTTCAATTAAATCAATGATTCCTTGGTGAACCCTTTCTCTTTCAGGTATACAGCTTTCAATATATTCAGGCTCAAGGCTATTATCTCCCGGAGGTAAACCGAAAATATTCAAGGCTTCATCAGAGCCCCAAAAAGAATTCGTTTGAATATTATACTCCCAATTACCAACTTTACCCAAGTTCTGTGCTTTTTTATATCGTTTTTCATTTTTCTGAAATAAAAATTCTGCTTTCTTTAGTTTAGTTATATCGTCAAAAGTTGTAAAGACCTGGAATGGAACACTTTTTCCTTCTTTGAATTGAGGAACGGCATCAATTTTAATCCAGCAATATTCATTTTCAATTTGATTAAAAATGCCCATAATTACGCTTAAAACTTTTTGTCCTGTTTTAAGAGCTACAATACTTGGATGATCTTCTGAGGAAAATTCTGACCAGTCCTCATGAATAGTTTTTAATTTAAGATCATTATATGTTACTCCCATAATCTGGTCTAGAGATAAGCCTAAAATTTTACATGCAGCATTATTTGCAAGAGTAATTTTTCCAAATGGGTCGTGATAAGTTACACCTCGAGCCATGGAATCAAACAAATGACGGAATTCTTTTTCATTAATATCCAATTCTGCCGTTTTGCTTCGCACTAATTTTTTGAACTTATTCTCTGCTCTGAATGCCAATATTGTGAGTATGAGGATAATTATTACAATTGAGATAACTACTGGCAGAAAATAGGGCTGTTTATAAAGTGAAAGTCGATTTAATTCAAATTCTTGGATCAAAGGAAAAGTAATTATACTAAAACTCGAACCTATGGAACAAAGGTTAATATTATTCAAAGCAATAGTGAAAGTATCCATTTTACCTGCATTATTAACTTGTGCCTCATTTGCAAAAGCATATAGATCCAATTTTTTAAATGAATAATTTGAGGAAAGAGGCTGGAGAATTATATAGATGAGAAAGAAGATAAAGCAACAAGAAAGTCTATTTTTATTTGGCTTTAATTTGTGACTGTACATATTATCTCATCAAATTATTTGTGATTCATGAACTTTTTATATTAATTCCATTCACAACGGATGATTTTTGTATATATGACAATAAATTATAGCTAATTTTTAAGTGAAAGTAAATAGTACTCTTATTTCAAAACTGATGCGTTAAACTAAAATAAAGGTCATTGTTGCATGTGCATGTGTATTTATTAATTCGGGAATTAACAGTTTTCCTTTTGCATCGATTATTGCAGGAGAGGGTAGAAGATTCTAACATTACGCATATTCGGCTCCTGATTTTTAAATAAAAATATCGGAATAAAAAGATAACACTAAACCAAACATACAGATTTTGAATGAATTGGAATTTATTTAAGTGAAAATCATTACATATATACAAAAAGGAAGCAAAAATTGCTTCGGAAAATATTCTCTACTCTTTGGATAGCGTTGATTATTAATAAACCATATTATATTCTTGTCAATAAAAATGGACATATGTCAAAAAATATAGACGAAGAAAAACCAATGGATAAAATCCCTTCTGAAATAAGGGTCATAATTGAAAAATATTTACAGTTACTTCGAGCAAATAATATTGTGCTGAAGTGCGCTTATCTTTTTGGGAGTTATTCAATTGGTAATTATACCTAATGGAGTGATATAGATATTGCTCTCGTTTCCGATTCCTTTGAAGGAATAAGATTGAAAGACCGAGAAAAAATTAAAAAAATAACTCTAAATGTTAGTTCATCGATAGAAGTAATTCCATTCAAAACCGAAGACTTAACTGCCGAAAATCCTCTCGCAAAGGAAATTATCAGAACGGGGATATTGCTTACCTAAGATTTTAGGAATGATGTAAATAAATTAAGTGAAGGTTTAGATGTGGAATGGAAAGAAAGGTGGAATAAAGAATTATATGAATTATTTAGAGTAATTCGAGCGGATATTTCAAAGATAAAATTTAATAAATCCTTTTGGATTGTTTGGACTGAGCAAAAGCATATGGATAAATTAAATAATCAGATAAAGATTTTGAATAGCAAAATTAATAATAATTTTAATGATTCTATTAAGTCATTTAAACTTTAGAATTAGCATTCTCTTTTACAGTATTGAGAAACAGTAGTCCTGATGCAGTCCAAAGAAATGCGAAAAAACCATTCACTGCTAATATTTCGGTTACTGAACTTTCGGGGGCGTATTGCACTCCTGCAATAAGAGCTAAGGCGGAAATTATTAAATGAGAAAAAGCCATGATAAACAATACTATCGCCATACCGCGAGGTTGAAGGCGAGTAACAATAGCACCTAAAGTGCCGATTGCGAGGACTCCCGGATATACCAAATTAATCGAATTATTTTCATTTCCCATTAATCCAACCGCAAGGTTAGACCAGATTAGAAAAAGACCTGAAAATACTGAAAGCGCAATCGCTGCTTTATAAGTGATATTGTTCACATTTTTAGAAGCCATTCTATATATAAAACTCGCTATAAAAATCAGACTCCATGCAGCGAAAAAATCAAAAATGCTCCATTTCATTTCCTCCGAAATTATTTTGGCAGTTAAAGGAATAATGAGCAATAACGCGGATAGAAATGCAGTGCTTAAGGCGTACTGTAATATACTTGTTGGTTTTTTAATTATCCTTGATAATTTGCTTAACATATTTTCTCTTTTTTTTTAATATATAGATAGTATCCTGTACCTACAATTACTATAAATAAAGGTACTGCCCCCGGTTCGCTTTCAAATGTTATATTTAACACTAATAATAAAAGACCAAAGAAAATTATTATTATCGAAATACGTTTTTGAAATTTTATTTTATTTGATTGAGTTTCCATATAATTATTTTAGTGAATTAAGAAATTTTTCTAAAGAGATAAGATGATGATTAAATGCCTTCTTACCTTTTTCAGTTAAAAAATATTTAGTATTAGGTTTATTATTGATGAAAGATTTTTTGTCATTTATAAAACATACCTTTTGGAGCATTTTAAGATGAGTAGCAAGATTTCCATCAGTA